>Ga0209232_1000461_pt1 | contig 24905 bp, 32 predicted proteins | sample ETNvirenome_2_60_FD_184066 | JGI IMG/M metagenome (GOLD analysis project Ga0209232, IMG submission 184066) | Marine viral communities from the Pacific Ocean - ETNP_2_60 (SPAdes) (version 2) | ecosystem: Environmental > Aquatic > Marine > Oceanic | place: Pacific Ocean | collected 2013-06-22
ACTTGGATAATCCTAAGCTGGTTAATAATTTTAGTGTTAGGTACTATTTAAAACTATGGAACATCCTTTAGTTCAACAGATTATAGAACTCTTTGATGGTGTCCTTGTTGATGAATATGGTTGGAGACACTACAAAGTAAAAGGTAAAAATTATGACATTCGTTTTGACCCATCTCGTTTAGAGTGGGCTTGTGATTGTCCTGCTTATACTTACAGATATAAGTTTAAGAAAAAGTATTGTAAACATATTTTACAAATACAAGATGAAAATTTTAACAGAAGGTATCAGTAGTGGCCGTGCTGGTGCCAGAGTGGTCTAATGGGGTGGATTGCAAATCCATTGTTCGTGAGTTCGAATCTCACCCAGCACTCAAACGTAACTTGTGTCGATGTTGACACGAAGTATGGGGCTGTAGCTCAGTTGGGAGAGCGCCTCCCTTGCACGGAGGAGGTCGCAGGTTCGACTCCTGTCAGCTCCACAATGCCAGAGTAGCTCAGTTGGTAGAGCAAGTGATTTGTAATCACTAGGTCGTAGGTTCGAATCCTATCTCTGGCTCACTATTAAATAAAGGATACAGACTATGATGTCTTTACAATGTAATAAATGTGGTAGATGGGTTGATAATGTTAGTGAAAGTACGAAATCAGTTACTTGTTCATATTGTACATTACAAGCCGTAGGTATGCCAGAAGAAAAAACTAAATCATACAAACCAACTGGTCGTCCTGCAGGATGGCACTTTATGAGTGAATTTGTAGATAAAGATGGGAATGTGTTTCACAAAGGTAAAGAACAACCTGATTTAAAAGGTACTTTACCTCCTACTAAGATAACTAAAGCTAAGGTTAAAACTAAACGTAGGACTAAAGAACAAATACTTATCGATAGACATAACGAGAAAAAACAAGCTCTGAAAAAAGCTATCAAGAAACAAAAAGATTTTTTAAATCATCAAGTAGGTAAATAAATGTTCGAATTAATTGTAGTTTTTTTATTAGGGTATATAGCTATTAAAATGAATAATAATGATATGAGGTTTTGATGAATGAAATAATGCATTTTTTTAAACACGTGATAGGTTTCTGTGGTGAACACTCACATCCTAGTCTTTTACTTTCAGGAGGAGTATTGTTAACAGCTATGGGACTCTATTGGACAAAATTTATCAACTTTTTTAAGGATATGTTTTAATGGGATTTCAGGATAACTTATCGAAAAGAAACGGTAAATACAAACTAAAATCTAAGACTGGTAAAGTCCGTAAAAAAGGAACTTGTGTTTCTTGTGGACAAAATTCATTAACTCGTGAGTTATTGTATGAATATAATACTGAAGATATGATTTTAGTTCGTCAATATATGGAAGACCATTTAACAACATATAGTAATCATCAAAGTATGAAACCTATTTGGTGTGATGAGTGTAAAGCTCTAATTGAATATAAGAGTTCATTAAATGCAAGTAATTGATTGTTTAAAAGAAAATAATCCATATATAAATCAAAAATTAAAAGAGGTAAGTGTAAATGAAGGATTGGATATTGCGAAAGACTTATTCAATGTCCTCACAAAACGGAAAGATGGTATTGGGTTGGCAGCTAACCAGGTTGGTATTGATGCTAGTGTTGCTGTCGTTAATGTTCGTGAACCTATAATATTAATTAACCCTAAGATTATAAAACAATGGGAACCTGTTCCTTATTTTGAGGGTTGTTTATCATTTAAAGGTAAAAGTGTTCAGACTCAAAGATATTCTAATATAGTTATTAAGACTGAACAAGAAGAAGCAGAATGGTATTTTAGTGGAGCTCCTAATCCTAGTGATGGTAAAGGTAGTTGGGAAAAACAGGAACAGAATAAACACGACAAAGAATTAAGATTGTTAGAAGCTATATGTGTACAACACGAAATAGACCATTTAAATGGAATGACAATCTCAGATAGACAAATAATAACTACAATCACGAATGAAGTAAAGGTCGGTAGAAATGACCCGTGTGTTTGTGGTAGTGGCAAAAAATATAAAAAATGTTGTATGTAACTACTTAACTATATGAAAAGATTTTTTAAAGCACTTGGTAAATTATTAGGATTGATATTTGTATCAATAGCTACATCATTTGTTTTAATTTTACTGCTACTTACCTTTATTGTAGCATTTTTAGTTGAGTTTTTAAAGGATTTTTGGAATGGATATACAAGAAATATTAGAAAAATTAGAGGAAGCTAAAGAAGAAGAAAATTGGGATTTAGTTCAGGAAGTAATAGAAATTATGATTGAGATGAACATTGATAATCCCTTTGATGAGTATCAAGACGAAGATTGGGGCTGACCAGGTTTCGACAGATGTTCTTTGACAATAGAGTGCAGCAGAGTATGAGTAAACTCTTTAATAAGACTCAACAAAACTCAAATGGCGATAAATCGCTACAAGGGTTAGTAATTGATTGGCATTTAGCTGAAAATGATGGTGATTGGAATAATCCTCCCATCTCAAATTACGAACCAACTTACGCATACGCTGCTTAAGTTACTGAGTTATCTAACACTCGGTCATAAAATAAGTTAGATAAATGTCCTCAGTAGCTCTGGACGTTAAACAGCTACCAGTCGTCAATCTGTAAACTGACCATAGTGGGTTGTAGGTTACTACTGAATTTGGAACCTAACTAAGCTGTGAATGACTCTATCGATTAAACATTTGGACGTGGGTTCGATTCCCACCAGCTCCACAATAAAAAAAATTACCATTTTGGGTAGTAACTAGATATTTATATAAACAAAGAAAAGGTAACTATGAATAAGAATACTATATTATTAGGAATAGCTATTGTATTGATAACATATGCTAATGGCATTGTATCAACTAAATTTCTTAGCGATAAGAATATCCAACTGCAATCTCTGTTAGATGAAAATAAAAGACTAGCAGAAAAGTTGGATGAATATGAAACAGAAGGAATGCACGTGACCGTAACTATGTATCATCCTGTTCGTGAACAAACGGATTCTACACCGAACATTCTCGCGGATGGAACGCGCATTAGAACTCAGGAAGCTTCTAACTACAAATTTATAGCGGTTAGTAGAAATCTGTTAAAACGATGGGGAGGTTGGTTAGATTACGGCGACTTTGTTTTATTAAAAGGAACTAAAGATAAAGATGGTGTGTACCAAGTACGTGATGCTATGAATGCTCGTTTCGTGAATCGAATCGATATTTTAGAATCACCAGGTACTAAACCTTATAAGTTTGAGACGGCTAAGATTACTCGTACGAACTTAACATACACTGGTGCTGAAGATACTAAATAAAAATAAAAAATAACACTTGACAAATAACAAATATTTTCGTATATTATATACGAAAAAAACAAAGGTTTTGTAAATGAAATTCAAATCAACTAAACGATTTGGGCCTATCACTACAGGTCATCGTCAATGGAAAGACAAAGGTCATTGTTCTTTCGTTCACGGATATGGAAGATATGTAAGACTAACATTTGAAGCATCAGAACTTGATGAACGAGGTTGGGTTATGGACTTCGGTGATTTAAAAGATGTTAAGAAGTGGATTGAATCAGAGTGGGACCATAGAGTCCTGATTGCAGCTGATGACCCTTTACTATCTGATTTACAAGAACTAGAAAGTAAAGGTGGTATATATCTTAATGTACTTGATGATGGTTACTATCCTGGTATTGAAGAGTCCTGTCGTTATCTATATGACAAATTAAATCCAATGATAAAAGAAAAAACAAACAATCGTGTTGAGATTACACGAGTAGAAGTTTGGGAACACGAAAACAATCACGCAGAATATGTCAGATAAAAAATTACCAATAAATGAAATGTACACTTGTCTACAAGGTGAAGGTAAACTTCTAGGTATACCTCACATCCTGATTCGTGTAAGTGGTTGTAGATTACGTTGTCAGTTTGCTGACTCGTTTTGTGATACACCATATAGTTCTTGGAAACCCGAGAAAGGTATTTTTACTTATCAAGATGTTCGAGAGTTTTATCAAAAAAATTCTCATATCAATCACACTATGATTACTGGTGGAGGTCCTACTTTGCATGCTAAAATGTTACAAGAGTTATGTAAGATAGGTAAAGAGTATTATCAAACCATCACAATAGAAACTGAAGGTAGTGAGTTTGTTTCTACTATGGCAGACTTAATTTCGTTATCTCCTAAGTTGTCAAATAGTACACCGAGACCTGGTACGATAATGTCTTATACAGGTAAAGTCGTTACTGAGGCTGATAAAAAGAAACACGAAAAGTGGCGTTGTAATTATGAAGCTATGTCTCAACTTATCGAGAATCATCCTGATTATCAACTCAAACCAGTTATCTCAAGTGAAGAAGATTTAGAAGAAGTAAAAGAGTTACAAAGAATACTAGGTGTCCCTAATCATATGGTTTATCTAATGCCTGAAGGTCTCGAACGAAATCAACTAAATGAAAGACGAAAGTGGTTAACAGAACTTTGTGTACGTGAAGGTTACAACTTTACAGATAGATTACATATTATAACTTATGGAGATGAACGTGGGGTATGATTGGATAGGTTGGATAGGAACTGCTATGATTATAGCAGGTTACTACTTCAACGCTAAAAAAATTAAAACTTGTTTTATTATTTGGGGATTAGGTAATGTAGCATTCTTGATATATGCTTATCTGATTGATGCACCACCTCAAATAGCTATAAGTGTCTTCGTAATTGGTATGAATGTTTTTGGATATAAACAATGGAGTAAAGATGAATAAACTAAAACACGCTAACGGAAATCATCCGTTGACTGAACAAGAAAAACTTAAAATGATTGAACAAGCTGCTAAACACTACGGTGATTATATGTCAGCTCTTGGATTCGATTGGAGTGAAGACCCTAACTCCTCTGAAACTCCTATCAGAGTGGCTAAAGCTTTTGTCAATGACTTGGCTTCAGGTGTGTATAGTGAACCTCCTAAGATTACAGCTTTCGATAACGTCGATGGATATGATGGTATGGTCTTTCAAGGTAACATAACATTACATTCATTTTGTTCACATCATCATCTTCCCTTTATAGGACACGCTCACGTAGCGTATCTTCCTACTCCTGAGGGTAAAGTGATTGGACTAAGTAAGTTAAATCGTATTGTTGAGTTTTATGCTAGACGACCTCAAGTACAAGAGAACTTGACAATGCAAGTACACGACCACATTCACGATGTATGTGAAGAAAACATTGGTGTTGCTGTATCTGTTGAGGCAGACCATATGTGTGCTTGTGTTCGTGGTGTCAAACATAATTCTACTATGAAGACATCTAAGTTGAGTGGTGAGTTTATGAACTACAAAAGTAATTCACGAGAAGAATTTTATAACTTTATAAGGGACTTGAAATGAAAGAGTTTATAAGTTGGAATCTAATTGATGAAGCTGTTACTGATATAGCTTTTAATATTAAAAACACAAATAAAGATTTCAAAGGTGTTTATGGTATACCTAGAGGCGGTTTGATATTGGCTGTAATGTTGAGTCATAAGTTAGATTTACCTTTGATAATGTCTAAAGATGAGTTAGATGAAAATAGTATCATCATAGACGATATAGCAGATACTGGTAGAACATTATGGGATTTTCTTGAATATCAATCTTATGTTGTTACTATACACAAACACGAAAAAAGCATATTCAAACCTGATTATTCAGTTTTAGATAAAGGTGATAAGTGGATTGTCTATCCTTGGGAAACTGAAGACTCAGAAGAAATACAGGATTATTTAAAATGAAAACAAATATAATATGTAGATTACAAGTTGAAGGACTACACTGGTGGTCTGAAGCTAGTAAGTATGAACCCACAATGGTGTATCTTGAATCACCACATAGGCATATGTTTCACGTTGAAGTCAAAAAAGAAGTTTTTCACGATGACCGAGATGTTGAGTTTATTGTGTTTAAAAGAAAAGTCAAAAAGTATTTAGAAGAAAAATATTATGATGAACAATATGATTTGTGTAACTTCAAAGCAAGGTCTTGTGAAATGTTAGCTAAAGAATTACTCGAAGAATTTGATTTAGTGTATTGTTCAGTATTTGAAGATAACGAGAATGGAGCAGAAATATATGGGTAAAATAATTTACTTACCTCTTGAACATATTGAGTCAAGATACACAACTCATATGGACAGAGATATATCAAACTATCTTGATAACTTAGATAGAGAATGTATCAAAGTTTATCCTGATATTCCCGTTCCTACAAGTATGAAAGCAGGAAGTTTTCTTGATGCTGAGTTTACAATCAGATTCAAAGCAGCTCAGATTGAAGAAGTGGCTAGATTATATCGGGAAGATGTAATTGACTCAGGTGATATTATTTGGAGTTCTGATTTATGGCATCCAGGACTTCCCGAAAGTATAGCTTATATGAATTACTTTGCTAAGAAAGATGTAAAGTTAAGAGGACTTATTCACGCGGGTAGTTTTACTGATACTGATTTTGTGAGAGATATGGAACGATGGGCTAAAAACTTTGAAGATACTTTGTTTGATATTGCTGATGAAATTTATTGTGGTAGTGATTTTATAAAAAATGATATTATAAAAAAACGAATGATAAATCCTGACAAGTTAGTTGTAACTGGATTTCCTTTAGATACAGAAAATCTTGATAAAGTTGAAAAGAAACCTAAAGAAGATATAGTAGTATTCTCAGGTAGAAACGTAGATGAAAAACAACCTTGGTTATTCAAACAAATGGAAGATAGATTAGGTGATGTTATAGGTAGTACTCAGTTCATCAATACTCTTGAACATAACTTTTCAAAAGATGAGTATTATGATTTGTTGAGTAGAGCTAAAGTTGTAGTAAGTTTTGCTTTACAAGAAAACTTTGGATTCAGTATTGCCGAAGCTGTTTATCTAGGTTGTGTTCCTGTTGTTCCTAACAGATTGGTTTATCCTGAGTTTTATGGTGAACAATATTTGTATGATACTTTTGATACTGCTTGTAATAAAGTTAATATGGCTCTGAAAGGTAACTTATTAGCTCCATTACACGGTAGAGATTATCAAGAAGCTATAGAAAGGTGGTTCCGTGATTAAAACTAATTTTATTTATTTTCCTTCATTCTCAGCAGGTGAGATGGGTTCTAACTTTGTAAAAGACCATCGTTTTAGAAATGATATGACGATACGATTTTATAGTGAAGAATATCCTGAAGAGTTTCAACACAATCAATTATTGATTACAGCTGGAGCGCATATGTCAGTAAAAGATTACAGAAACAAAATGGGACTTACTGATAGAAATCTTGTTATGGGTGATTCAGGAGGATTTCAGTTCGCTTCTGGAGCTCTCAAATGGGACTTAAAATACAGAGATAAAATCTTTAACTGGTTATCAGAAAATACTGATGTGGCTATGAACTTAGATTTACCTCCTCGTTTGAAGAATGAAGGTAAGTTTCACGAATGTTTAGATGTTAGTATTGACAATTTTAAATACTTTCAATCAAAACAAGATGGTTCTACAAAGTTCTTAAACGTAGTACAAGGTGATGACGAACATACTTACAAACACTGGTACGACCAAGTCAAAGATTTTGATTTCAATGGTTGGGGTATCGGAGGTGCTGGTGGTAGTCTTTATCGTTTTATGTCAGGTGTCCATGCTCTATTACAAGGTAAAGAACACTTGAATCCTCGTAATGAATACTTTCACATTCTTGGTACTTCTAAAATCAGAGACTTCTTGATGTTAATTCAATTACAGAAATCACTTGAGGATATTGGTTCCAATATTGTTGTAACGACTGATAGTTCGTCTCCTGACAGAGCTGTCGTTTTTGGTACATATTACACACGATTTAGTATAAAGAAAGCCACATTTGAATCAATCAACTTTCCAAGTGAAAAACATAATCCTGACATTATAGAGTGGTTTAGAGAAACACCTAATCAAGATTGGCCTCGTATGACTGCTTTTGATGATGTACTTAGAGGACTTGTTTCTTGGAAAGATGTAGCTGACTGGAACACTCAATGTACTATGGGAATGAGATTACATAACTTCTATGTGTTTAAAGATGCTATCAGAAATGTAACTGAACTAATTTATGGACACGATTATATATTGAAACAAGCAGTAGATAGTGAAGTATATAAAGTATTGAGGTCCATTGATGATATGGTCAAGAGTGAAGACCCCTCAAGAGTATTCGAATCATATAAACAACTTTATATGAAAATGAGTAATACTAAAAAACAACCTACAAATTCAACACACAATTTCTTTTAAGGAGAAAAAATGCAATTTACAGCAGAACAAATACAAGAAAATTGGGACAAACTAATCGGTATAATAGAAGATACCTTTGAAGGAGAAAGAAAAGAAAATCTCTTGAAAATGTATGATTACTTTAAAGATAGAGCTATGTTTGCTCCTGCTAGTGGTGTTGTGTATTATCACAATGCTATACCTGGAGGTTATGTTGACCATATTCTTAACATTACAGAATGTTCTCAAAAAATATATGAGATGTGGAAAGAAATGGGAGCTCATACAGACGAATATACTCTTGAAAATGTTATCTTTTGTGCTCTTCATCACGACTTAGGTAAGTTAGGTGATATGAAAGAGGATTACTATGTACCTAACGAGTCTGAATGGCATAGAATCAATCAGGGTAAAATGTATGAGTATAATGACAAACTACATTATATGACCGTTACAGACAGAGCTGTTTGGTTACTAACTCAGTTTGATATTAAGATGAATCAAATCGAATATTTAGCTCTACGATTGACCGATGGAATGTATGAAGATGCTAATAAAGGATACTTGATGGGATTCGGTGAGGGTAAAAATCTTAAAACAAATTTACCTTTAATACTACATCAAGCTGATATGATGGCTACAAGATTAGAAAAAGAACGTTATATGTTCAGTAAAGATTCTGATATAAATTATAGTGAGATTCTTAATCCTGAACTTAAAAAAGAACGTGAAGAACAAGAACAAAAATCAGTAAACACAATCAAAGAGGCTATCACTAAATCAGAAACTCCTGATATTTTATCAGAAAAGTCTAAAGATTTGTTTAACGAATTATTTGGAGATAAATAATGATAATAGAAATAGTATTAGGATTATTAGTCGTTATCGAGGGATATGTTATTTGGAACTTATTTAGAAAAACAGAATTTCTCGAAACTTGGGTAGAAGATTTTACACAAGTAATACAACAAGTAGATACAGATTTAAAAGAAATTGATTCAACAGGACATTTTGAATCTGATGATGAAATTGGTAGTATATTTGAGGCTATCAAAGATACCGTAAAACAATTAGAAACCTTCAAAGGAGAAGATGTAAATGCCAGCTAAAGTTGTTAAGAAAAAAAGACGTAAAAAAAGTAAAGTATATTTTGGAACACCAGTACAAAATGCTATCATTAGGTACAATGAATGTTCAAGTCCCATAATACGAAATAGAATTTATCGTGAACATATAGCTGCTGCTTTTGATAAATTAGCTGAAAACTTAATTCACACATTTAAGTTTTACTATTTTGATTATCCTTTTGAAGAAGTTAAACACGAAGTAGTATCTTTTTTAGTGATGCAGATGCCTAAATATAAAGCTGACAAAGGAAGAGCTTTCTCATATTTTTCTGTAATTGGTAAAAATTATTTGATTCTAAATAATAATAATAATTACAAAAAAATGAAAACACACGATGAAGTCAAAGTATTAGATTTCAAACGTAATGTTCTGAGTGAGTCTATACAAGAGGAAGCTGATGAATTTAACGTTCAGTTTGTAGACCAGATGTTAGAGTATTGGGACAATAATATTACTAATATCTTTCGTAGACAAAAAGATATTCTTGTAGCTGATGCTGTATTAGAATTGTTTAGACGTAGAAAAAATATCGAGAACTTCAACAAAAAAGCTCTTTATATTATGATTCGTGAAATGACAGGTTCTAATACTCAACATATTACACGAGTGATAAATCAAATGAAACGTTATTACTTCAATATGATGGAGGAGTTTTCTGCAGTAGGTGAGATTGATACCTCTAATACTGGTTCGATATTTTAATTTATGGCGACGATTGAGTAGCTGGTGCTCTCCTCGGTCTTCAACACCGTAGTGTAGTAGTTGATACTACAGGTAGGTTCGATTCCTATCCGTCGCCGCTAACAAAAAAAGGGAAGCCGAAACTTCCCTTTTTAAGTGTCCAATAGTGTAGGAATACTATTGTACTATTTCGCTCCTACTTTCGAAATAAACCCACCAACACCAACAAGGCGACGAGCCCGGCGAAACCCGATTCGCCAAACTTGTTTATGATGGATGTTAGGTTACCAATAACATTGACACCAAAGATACCACTTCCAAAGATAACTTCAGATATAGCACCTATGGTTACAAAAGATAACAATAGATGAGCTAAGTCATCAATGTATCCTTTGACCGTTGTTACGATTTCCTTCATGGTTTTCTCCCGTTAGTTAGAAAAAAAAGGCTACCCAGTAATTTTGCTAACCGAGTAACCTCCAATAATAACTATATTGTAAGTAAATAATAAATTCTAATATATATTTATATATTAAAGTTTTTAAACTACGATATATTTATAATTGAGTAATAACATTTAAGGTAGATTATGGCTATTGACTACGAAATCTTTGAAGGAAAATCTCTTTCATCTCTTTTCAAAGACATATACGACAATACAGAATATAACAAAAAACAATTAGATATACTTACAAAAGAACTTGTTCAGTTCATCAAAGATGGTGATACAGCTGTACAATTAGTTCCTATGATAAAAGAATATCTTGAAATCAACGTTAAGAACGATGACCAACTTGTTAAGATGGCGGGTATTGTGCAAAGATTGATTTCAGCTGAAAACAAGGCTGGTTCTGAAAACGAGTTTGGTTTGTCAGAAGAAGAAAAAAGTCAACTATTAGCTGGAATGGAAGATACCATAAAAGACATTCAAATAGAATCAGACAAAATTCAAAATCGAATAGAATCAGTAAAAGGACAATAAATGTACAGAGAACGAAAGGGTGTTGACACGCATACCTCTATACCTTTAGACCGTTTAGGTACACCTCAACAAATTAGTTCATACATTAAAAAACTAATCAAAGCATCACAATACGATTTTCACGAAACAGAACCTGTTGTTGTTGGTAAAGTATATTTAAATGATACAGGACTACAAGGAGCAATCAAGGGAAAATTTTCAATTTCGGGTGATGAAGTTGATAAAGTTTTTCCTTTGATGCCACATATTCAGATAATCCCAGTTGTTGGTGAACACGTCTTAACAGCTGAGTATAATGGAAAACTTTTTTATTTTTCGATAATCAATAGAAAAAATTCAGTCAATGAAAATTCTATACCTGTTGATTTACCACCCGATACTAAATTCGGTAAGACTTTTTTTAAAAAAGATATTAGACATATTGAGGTAAATGAAGGTGATGTTGTTTTTGAAGGAAGATACGGTAATTCTATTAATATAGGATGTAATGATGCTAATAATTCACCAGTAATCAAGATAAGAGCCGGTCAAACTCTTGATTCTGATACTCGACAGATTACAGGAAAATCTGTAAAAGAAAATATCGATACAGATGCTTCTTCAATATACCTAACTTCAGCTGGTTTACGTGATATTAAGTTTGATAATCAACAAATAACCGGAAAAAAAATACTAATAAAAAGTGATGGTATATTTATTAAAGGAAGTGATATTAGATTAGGTAGTGGTGATAATAACAATCTACAACCAGTTGTGAAGGGTAATGATTTAAAAGAATTACTTGACCCAATATTTGCAGCTCAACAATCTGTAAATCAAGCTACAATAGCTAAAAACACAGCAGAAATTGTAGCTTCATCACCAGGAGGACCTACACCGAATCCTCAAAAAGTTGTTGACTTGACAAAAGAAAATAAAACACTTTTACAACAAAATAAAGATTTACAAAATGCAATAAATAATTCCACTTATTTAAGTGATAAAGTAAAAACAATATAGGAGTTGTTATGACTAAAAAAGAACTTGTAAAGATAATACAAGAAGCGGTTCGTAGAGAAGTCAAAAAAGAGATAGAAAAGATATTTATTAAAGAGGAATCTTCACCCACTTTAGAATCTATGATTTCTAAACCCGAAGTTTCTGAACCTAAAAAACAAATCAAATATACAAAAAATGAAACTTTAAATAAAGTTTTAAACGAGACACGTGGAGGTCTCCCTCAACAAGGTAAGGAAGAATATCCTACTTTAGGAGGTGGTGTATTCGATACAAGTCGAATGACTGAAATGTTAGGTTATGGTAAAAGTGAAGAAGTACAACGTGATATGGTAGCAGTCGATACAATGAAAAAAGCAGGTGTAACTTCTGAACAAGTACCTGAACACGTAACAAATGCTTTGACACGTGATTATAGTGATTTAATGAAAGCTATGAATAAGAAAGGTAATTAATGTCAGCTATTGAAACAGATTTAAATCCAAATAAAACCGTTGGATTGAAATTACCTTTAGGGAGAGATAAGTTCAATGATTTTGCTTTGACAAAAACTTCCTTAGAACAAGCTGAGTTTAATTTGAAAAATTTATTACAAACTTATATTGGTGAAAGACCAATGCAACCAACTTTTGGTAGTAAACTTTTAGAACTTTGTTTCGAACAACAAAATGATGAGTTACCAGAAAACATTGAAAAAGAAGTGAGACGTGCTGTCTCAGAGTGGTTAGATTACATTAATATTCGAAACGTTGAGACTTTGACTGAAGAAGGCGATTTAAATCAAATTTATGTCAAGATAGATTACTCAACGACATTGAATCCTACTACAATAAATCAAATCACAATAGATGCTTCTACAGGAGGATATTAATGGCTCGTTCAAGTATAAATAAAAATGTAGTTAAACAAGTAAACTATCTCAATAAAGACTTCTCAGATTTTAGAGATAGTTTGATTGAATATGCAAAGGTTTACTTCCCTAATACCTACAATGACTTTAATGAAGCTTCACCAGGAATGATGTTTATTGAGATGGCTGCATACGTTGGTGATGTATTATCATATTACATTGATTCTTCTTTTAGAGAATCACTTTTAGCTTATGCTGAAGAAAAAAGAAATGTTTATACAATAGCACAATCATTCGGCTACAAACCTAAAACAACTTCACCAGCTGTAGCTGTTTTAGATGTATTTCAGACCGTTCCGGCTGTCAATAATAAACCAGATGAAAGATATGCTCTCAATGTGAAAGCAGGTACAACTCTTCAAGCAGCCTCAACTGGTACGCAATTCCGCACTATTGAAGATTGTAACTTTAAGTTCTCAAGTTCTTTTGACCCTAAAGAAGTAAGTGTGTTTGAAAACAATGGTAGCACAATAACAAAGTTTTTACTGAAAAAACAAGTTAGAGTTGAAAGTGGTAACATTACTACTGAAAGATTTACATTCGGAGCCTCTGAAAAATATTCTCAAATCAAATTAGGTTCACCTGATGTAATTGAAATATTGTCTTGTACTGATAGTGATAATAATAAATGGTATGAAGTTGATTCGTTAGCTACTGATACTATTTTTGAAGATATGGAAAATAATTCAGTAACAGACCCAACATCGGTTGTAAACAGAGATGTGGCTCCTTATATACTAAAATTAAAAAAGACAGCACGTAGATTCACCACTTTTATTAACGATAATGATGAAACAATTTTAAGATTCGGAGCAGGTATATCAAGTAATCCTGATGAAGAAATCATTCCTAATCCTACAAACGTTGGTTCGAGTTTACCAGGTAGTCCATCAAAGTTGACAAGTGCTTTTGACCCAAGTAATTTTTTGAAGACAGAAGCTTACGGATTAGCTCCAAGTAGAACAACTTTAACAATAGAGTATTCTCACGGAGGAGGTATAGATGATAATGTTCCTTCAAATGAAATAAATCAAATCACAAATATAGAGTATGAAATACAGGATGCTTTGTTGAACGCGAGCACCGTTACTGATAGTAAGAACTCAGTTTCGTTTACAAACCCAAGACCTGCTACAGGAGGTTCATCAGGACAAACCGTACGTGAGACACGCGAAAGTGCGTTGGCTTATTTTCAAGCGCAAAGTCGAGCTGTTACTAAAGAAGATTATGTTGTGAGAGCTTTATCACTACCTCAAAGATACGGGAACATAGCAAAAGTTCATATGGTACAAGATGACCAATTAAATAAATCAGTAGGTTTTGATGAACTCGAAAGAAAAGTTACTCAAGCAGATGTTGATGCTGGAAGAACTATTAAACAACTACAAGTAAGAACTCCTAATCCTTTAGCTATGAATATGTATACTTTAGGTTATGACAATAATAGAAATTTAGCTCCTATGAGTCAAATTGTAAAACAAAATTTATCAACGTATTTATCACAATTTAGATTAGTAACTGATGCCGTAAATATAAAAGATGCTTACGTAATCAACATAGGTGTTAACTTTTCTATCTTAACAAAAACAGGATTTAATAAAAACGATGTTTTGTTACAATGTGTAGCAGCAGTTCAAGATTTTTTCAATACAGACAGAATACAAATAGGACAACCTATTGTTATCTCTGATATAGCTTACGAACTATCTTTGATTGATGGTGTAGCATCAGTGGTGAAACCTGTTGAAAATAATCCGAATGATTTACCGATTGTGATTGAAAACAAATATAAAACAACTGAGGGTTATTCAGGAAACTTCTATGATATTGCTAGTGGTATTATCGATGGTGTATTATATCCTGCTTTAGACCCAAGTATTTTTGAAGTCAAATATCCTGATTCCGATATTAAAGGAAAAGTAGTCGGTGATAACTTAGGTATAGTGGAGTAACTAAATGCATTATTTTACATTCGCAGAAAAAGATACAACTTTATATGAAAAAAGTGGTAGTTTAAATTCAGGATTAGATGAAATATTAGAAGTACGAAAAGACATTAGTCCTTCAGGTGAAGTAATTACCGTTTCTCGTATTATGATTAAATTTGATTTAGACCCTATTTCAAAATTAAAAAATCAAAATGTTATAAAAGACAATGCACAATACTTTTTAAATTTATTTGATGCTAGACCTACAGCTCTAGCTACTTCTCAAAGTTTATATGCTTATCCTGTGAGTCAATCCTGGACAATGGGTGATGGACGTTCTTATGATGACCCAGTAACTACTGAAGGTTGTAGTTGGAATTTCAGACACGGTGAAACAGATGGTAAACTTTGGTCTGAAGAAACAGCTTCTGGAGGTTCTTGGTTTACTAATAATGATGGAGCATATGAAATGTCTCATTCATTCGGAGTCAAATCTTCTGATATGAGAATGGACGTAACAGGTGTTGTGAATGCTTGGTTAGACGGGACAATTCCTAATGAAGGATTTATAGTAAAACGTAGTGGTAGTTTTTATAATCCAACAACAACTTCAGGTTCTTTTGGAAATAATGATAGTGGAAGTGATGAGGGTAACAGCACAAGATTTGGTAATTTTTCATTCTTCTCAAGTGATACTCACACAAAATATCCACCAACTCTTGAAGCGGTTTGGGATGACTCAAAATGGACAACAGGTTCATTAAGTCCCTTGACAAAAGGTAACATTGAAGATATGGTTATCTATATGAAAGGACTTAGACCAGAATATAAAGAAAAATCAATAGCTAAATTTAGAGTTGTTGGTAGAGAAAGATTTCCTGAAAAAACTTACTCAACAACAAGTGATAATTTATCAGTCAAATATTTACCAAGTGGTTCATCATTCTACTCAATACTTGATGCTGAGACTGATGACGTTGTTGTACCCTTTGGTAGTGGTTCAAAACTAAGTTGTGATTCAGACGGAAACTATTTCCTACTTAGAATGGATGGTTATCAACCTGAAAGATATTATAAAATAGAATATAGAATACAAAGTGGTAGTACTACTGATGAAGAGACTGACCAGTATTTTGATGAAGGATTTACATTTAAGGTAACTCTATAATGCCATACACAAAACAAGAATTACAAAATGTTGATTTTTATCAGGATTTTGTAAACGGATTACGAAATACATATCTTGAACAAATCAAAGATTACGCTAATAGGCCGATACCTTTCGGTGATGAAAATACAGATTTATATTTATTTGAGGACATCTTGACGGGTATGGGATTAGAAGATGCTAATGTTTCTCAGGATAGTATTTATAAAACATTTCTTACACCAGAACAACAAAATTTTTCAAATTCATATCAAACAAAAAAATATTCTATCTATGATAAATCCGAGTTATTGGAAAAAACTATTGATAGAAATATATCCGAACTATCTGAACTAAAAGTTGGTAAAGAACTACCTGAAAACATTGAAAACGGAATGGTCGTAACTAATGATAAAGCTGACGATTCACGAAGATGGTTAATCGAAAATAATACTAAAAGAGAATTTTCAGATTTAGGTACATATTATGCTACTGATTATTCTTTAGTAAAGTTAGAGACGTTCAGTCAAAGTATTATTGATAGTATTGTTACAGGAGATGACATACAATAATGGCTAGATTAAATCAAAAAGATTCTGATTTACTTAACACTAATCAAGTGATTGATTTGAGTAGTCAAAAGTATGCCTATTTAGGAGGTGAGTTTGGTTCAAACTCTAATGACTATGTTGAAGTTCTTGTTTATTCTGGCGAAAATTTTTTAGAGTCAGGTGTTGTTGATTCTTCAGATTATGAAAATAGAGGACAAGATGGAATCAAAATCAAAACCGGAACAATACTCAGAAAGATGGGATATGACAGAGGTAAATTTAATGTTAAATTTAATTTTTTTAGAAAGACTGCAGGTTCAAACGAAACACTTTTAGTTGACTCAGCAGGTAAAGTGTACAGAGGTGAGTTTCATACGATGTCTGATGGTAGTATTATGTCAGGAGCTCAACATTCAGATGCTTCATATCCTTTATTTCTAAAAGAAAACAAATATCCTATTCAAGAAATATCACCTTCTCGAAATGAAGTTCGTCTTATTTCTCAAAACATTAAAGATAATGAATACAAAGATAATTTTAATGATAGTCAACTTTTAAGAAAAAAAGTTCAAATCAATAATGATGCCGAGTTTATATCTGATGGTGATTCAACAAAAAGAAATTCACTTAGAATGAAGTTATCAGGACTAACCAGTAGGTTTAAAAATGTTCAAAGTTTAGTAGGAGGTTATGTTTATTTACCCAACTCATACATTGAAAGATTTTTACCCCCTCCTCCCGCAGCTGACGGTACGACAGGAGCAGAAATAGGAGGTGAGGTTGTAAGTGAAATTGTACAAGCTAACTTTATAATATCAGACGAAAGTCAAGCTACACGTAGAAGAGGTGATACTTCATTCAAAAAAATATTTGATATTTTTAAAGATGGTTATCCAACAGAAGAATTTTTACGTGAAAAAGGATATGATGGTGATTATGGGGCTATGTTAGGTCAGGTGATAGGACATCAAGAAGGAAGAGGTGATGTAACAAAAATTCGAAAACTCAATGAAAACACTATGGAAGTTCCAGCTTATGGAAAAGGTGATATTATAACATTAAAAAGTGTTTCGAGTAAACCAAACACTTCGACAACCTATACTTGGACATTTTATGGATATGATTGGAACAGCGACGGAACGTGGGAAAAGTTTACTAACAACAATAACAAAATAGCTATTCAGAATCCTCCGGCTACTGGGTTACAGGTAATCGATAGAGATAAAACTAATGGTAGTGAGGTAACAATTGCTTTACAAGCATTTAACTCTCGTGTAGGTGTAAGTTTGAAAATAGACACTAAAAATGAAACAAGTACGGTGTCATTACCAGCTTGTATCGAAGTTGTAGGAAAAGGTGATTAATTATGGCCACTACAGCAGAACAATTTAGTAGAATTAGTTTAGACAAAGGACCTGATAATAGTTATTCAGGTGATTTAATCAACACGATTGAACTTGCTTTATCTGAAAATATAAATGAACAAATTGAATACACTTATATTAACTGGTTTGTTTATAAAGGTCAAGAAATTATATATGAAAAATTAGGTCAAGGATTAAATTTTTCTGTAAATATAGCTGACGTACTTGGTAACAAACCTGAAAACGCTGGTCAATATGTAGTACAGGCAGTTCTTGTATCAGGTAATCAAGATGGTGAAATTGATGAGGGTTCTTTTGAGATTCAATTTACACTCGTCGGTAAAGAGGAAACTTTACCTCAAGCTATATATGTACCATTTGTGGCTCAGATTGCCGCTGTCGAGAATGATGAAATTACAATTAACACAAGTTGGGAAGAGTTTACAAACAAAGTAAGACCAGAACAAGAGTTTAAAAGTCCTTTAGAAAAGTTTACAACCTATGAAATCTCATCAAAAATAAATGATTATAGTGATTTAAATACTTATATGCATTTAGGAGATGATAACTTATCACTTATCACAAATGTAAAAAAAGATAACGAGACAATTAAAAATTACCCTAATTCAGGTATTTACAAATTATATGAACCTTTACCTGATGATATTGAAGTTAAGGATAATGTATTTATTGTTAAAGAGATTTTACCTCAGTTAGAACAAACAATCGAACTTTTTCCTTATGAACAAGAAGATGAAGATGTCTTAGTTTTAAGAAATCCTGAAAGTTCACAAGTAAACTCACCCATAACAAATCGTTCTACTGAGTTAAAAAATTACACCGATTTAGTTACAGGTGATGTTAGATTAAAAAAAGAAATCGAAGACAAGTTTATAAGTGGAAGTAGAAAACCTGTAACACTAAATATTGATTATTCAAATTATAAAAACTTCGTTAACTTTTCTTCTGCTCAAAAACGATTAGAAAATTTTAAATATAAAATAGAATTGATTGAAGATTATACTTCAAAGAGTGCTTCTTATGCTTCTATTCCGTCACCTAGTGATGCTGCTAACTTTGATAAAAAGATAAGACAAATCAAAACAAACTTTGATGGATATGAAAATTATCTTTACAACGTGAGTTCATCTTATGAGTCGAGTTCATTAGGTGAGTTTCCTGATGCTAGTTGGCCAAAAACAGGAAGTGGTACTTATGATGACCCATTTGTTCCTGTAAGTTCATCACACGCAGACTTCACAAATTGGTACGGGTCAATTTATGGTGAGTATGGACAAATTTATAGTGCCTCTCTTTATGATAATGAAAATAAAAATAGACTCAAAAATTTATTACCTACATTTGTTAAAGAGGATGAAAACAATTCAGACTTCTTTAGTTTTATGGATATGGTAGGTCAACACTTTGACGAGTTGTGGGTTTACACTAACGGTATATCAGAATTAACCGACAGACAAAATGATTTAAGTAAAGGTTTCTCGAATGACTTAGTATTTAATTTAGCTAAATCTTTAGGTTGGTCTGTTGATGATGGTAAAGATTTATTAGATTTGAGTAGAGTAGGTTTCGGTCAAAAACTTAGTGGTGATAGTTACTCACTATACACATCAGGTTCATCAGGATTTTCTAAGATTACAGACGGGACAGCCACTTCAGTACCTGAAGGTGAAATAACAAAAGAAATCACTAAACGTTTGATAGCTAGTATGCCTTACATACTTAAAACTAAAGGTACAATTAACTCATTAAAAGCTATTCTTAATTGTTATGGTATTCCTTCAAGTATTTTGCGTGTACGTGAGTATGGAGGTTTACAAAAAATAGGACAAAGACAGCAGTTTGAAATAGCTCGAAGATTTACGAAAGCTTTAGGTTTTAGAGGAGACCAGTTCATAAGAACACCTTGGGATGATGATTCAGTTACAAGTCGAAAACCCGACACCGTTGAATTTAGATTTAGAGTGTTGAGTGGTTCAGCTGAACAAATACTTGTCCAAAAAGATTCAGATTGGGCTATCAAGGTTAAGGATAACGGACAAGATGATAACTATGGAACGGTAGCATTTCAGTTATCTGGTTCACCAGGTTATCAGGAAATAAGTTCATCTTTATTACCAGTTTATGATGGTGAATTTTATTCTGTAATGTTACGTAAAAACAAAGTCAATACAAATTTATTCACTAATCAAGGTTTCGAAACCTCATCATTATTCAATCCTCCTTTTATAACAGGAGGAACTGACACAACAAGTGTAGAGTTTGGTAATTTAAAAATTGTAAGTAGTTCAAATGTATCTCGTACAGGAACAAATGCTTTACGACACGAACACACTGGTGATTCGACAAATATATCTTACACTAATCTGTATCGTAATGATAATGTAAACTATCCTTCTCTCAATGCTTCTGTAGCGAGTGTAAGTGAAGGACAGACTTATGAGTTTTCAGTTTATGCTAAAGCTTCAGGTAGTTCAGTTGATAGTGTAGGAAGTTTAGCTTTATTTGAGTTAGATTCTGATGGTGAAGTTGTGAATTGGAACGTTGATTCTAATCTACAAAAAGGAGGTATATCTGAATCAGAGGTAGTGGGTTTAAATGAAACGGATTGGAAACAAATAAAAGTTCAAAAAACAATACATTTTTCAAACACTTCAGGACTAGGTGTAAGATTTGAAAACAGAAAAGCTAAATCTACAATCTTATGGGACGACGTTTCAGTAAGAAGAGCAGTTACAAATACTGATGATATATCTGATGCTTTTATCTATGATTTATTTGTTAAGAAGTATGATGCAGGTGTAGACAGAATAACTCAATCATCAAAAACTTCATTATATATTACAGGTTCAAATACAACCACATCTTCTTACAATGCTGCTTGGACTGGTAGTGGTGATTTATTTATAGGTGGTAACACGACTACAAGTTTTGGTACAAATAATATAAAACTTAGTGGTTCGATTATGGAGTTCAGATTATGGACTGAAAAATTAGAGGAAGATAAATTCGATACACACGTATCTAATCCTCAATCATATATTGGAAATTCTCCTTCTTCTTCATACTTTAATTTAGTACGAAGATTTCCAATGGATGATAATACGGAATTTACTGGTAGTAATGAAGATGGGGTTCGTGATACAAGACCTAATCAAGATGCTACACAAACTGGTAGTGCTCACGGATTTGATGGGTTAAACTTTTTCGAATCAGTCAATGATAAAACAAAAACAATAGTTCCTAACTTTGGTCCTCAAAGAAGAACAGCCACAAAGATTAGAATCGAAAACAATTACTTGAGTGGAAGTGGTGCAATGTTGAGTCGTTTCTCAAGATATGACCAAAGTTCAAATGATTTTGCTCCTCTTGATTCAAACAAGTTAGGTATTTATTTTTCACCAGTTGATGCAGTAAATGATGACATTGTTAATTCATTTGCTAATTTAGATTTCAATCAACTATTAGGTGACCCACGTGATAATTACGAATCAGAGTATAGAAATTTAAAATACACAGCTGATAACTACTTCAGAAAATATACCGATAATAATAACTTTTGGGATTATATGCATCTTATAAAGTTTTATGACCAATCAGTATTTAAACAACTCAAAAAAGTTATACCTGCTAGAGCTAAAACACAATTAGGTACGGTCATTGAGGGTAATTTATTTGAAAGACCTAAATCACCTGTACAGAGAAACAGACCTTCATTTACTCAACCTATATATGAAGATGAATTAAATATTAGTAATTTCGAACTTAACAATGAAAATGAAGATAGTCGTTCAATAGTCAGGATAGAAACTCAATATCCTAATTATGAAGGTGTAGCTGACAATGTTGATATATTTAAAACACCTTCTTTGTATGCTTTGAATGAAGTGAATTTCAACTATGATGACCCAAATATTTATTTAAGAGCCACAGCTTCTTACGGAGGACCAAACAGAGTATTTAGTGAGGCAACTGGTTCGATGATACTAGAAGGTGTAAAATCAGAATTTAATCAAGTGTACAACTTTGTCTATACAAGTTCAGGTGAATTTAGAAGAAGTAACAGATTTACACTTGATAAAAGTCAACATTTCTATCACACTAAATCATTAGCAAGTACTGATATTGACCCTCGATATACTGAGATTACAGCTTTCAATAATAGTTTTTATGAGGGTGTGAAGAATACATCAAATACAACTTTAGATGGTGATTTACCAATCATCATAAGAAAAACAGCACCTACGGTAGCAGTTCCAACAGACGTTGGTATTTCTAACCTACAGGTTGATGAGGATTAATAATGTGTAAAAATTTAACTTACCAATATTTATTAGTAGGAAAGTTATATATACACTCAAATCTTGGAGATAATAATGGGATTTTTAGATAATTCAACGATTACCGTTGATGCTATTTTAACAAAAAGAGGACGTGAAATACTCTCACAAGGAGGTAATTTCAACATAACTAAGTTCGCTCTTAGTGATGAAGAGGTTGATTACACCTTGTATGACGTAACTCATCCAGACGGGACTGATTCTTATGGAGCAGTAATTGAGAATATGTCTTTACTTGAAGGAGCTCCTAACAGAAGTAATTTCAATAGTTTTCTAACAAATCAAACAGCTGCAGGAGCAACAATAGAACTTGCTAATCTATCTTACCCAAGTGTAAAAGCATTAGCATCTATACCTTTGAGTCCCACTACTAAAGGAGGAGCAGCTGAAGACTACATATTTACGATTGATAATACAAACATTGTTAGATTCAAAGGACAAGCAGCCGCTAAAACATTTACAGGTAAGAGTGTTGAATTGATAGCACAATCATTTGGTACACCTACTCCGAATGCTTCAACTCTTGTTAATGTTCAGGGTGTTGAATCAGGACTTGTTTCAGTAGTTAATATCACGGTAGTAGCTGATACAACAGGTACTGGTGACGCTCAAGGAACTCAAGACCCAACTACTACTACAACAACCGGAGGTGACACAACCAATGGTCGTGGAGGAGTAATCTACGATGTATAAACAACTTACAGAAGCCGACAAAGTATCTGATGTTGCTATAGTAACATCTGGTTTATTTCAAGATGGTGCTTCAAGCATCACAACTTTTCACACCTCATCAACTCAATACACAAACACTGGTGATTACAACATTGATTTATACAGATATGCTCCTGGTACAAATGCTTCAGCATCTGTTCAGTTTGGTGTAGTGTTTGGTCATAGAGATGGAAGTGGTTCACTAGGAGGTGTTGGTGTCAGCGGTGATAGACCTACAGCTGCTGTATTCGGTCAGTTCAATAATACTTTAAATCCGCCCGAAACAACACAATTTACTTTCGGTGATTTATCAACAAAAGAATTTTATGCAATCTCATTTAATCGTGCTAGAATCAGAGAGAGAATGGAAGCAGGAGGTTGGGAACTTCATTTAAAAAATGGAGCCGCTGGACCTGTTGTAAAGTTGATTGATGATTCATCTACTAACAAAGGTGGTAACTCAAGTCAAGTTAATTTTGCTCCTGAGTACAACATTGTCAGTGGTACATTAGTAGGAGGAACAAGTATTGATACAGCTGCTGCTAGTGAAGGAGCAACAGGTACTTATGGTAAGTTTTATCCAAGTATCGGAGTCTTAGTATTGAATCCTACAAAGTTAGCTGACCCAGATAATCTTAATTTGGTTACCGTTAGTGGTTCGAATAGTGATGATAGAAATAATGAGAAACTTTATAATGTAATCAAAACAGGTGCTTACTTCCAAGCTAAACGTGAAGAACAAATAACTTCACGTCATTTCTTTGTAAGAGCAACAGCTAATGAATTTAACTCAACAACTAACGAGACCTATTATACTGAATCAGTATCAGGTGTCAAAAGAGTAATTGATGGATTAAGTTCAGACCCTAAAACTTATATTACAACCGTAGGTATGTATAATAGTGATAATGAATTGTTAGCTATTGCTAAACTAAGTCAACCAATCTTAAAATCAAAATCGAGAGAAGCTCTTATCAAAGTCAAACTTGATTTCTAAGGGGGTTTTAAATGTCATTCAAGAAAAACCTTGAACCCGAAGATATTGTAGTTTCGTCATTTCAAGTTCACAAGACGTTTTCGTTTACTGATGCTGATAGTGGGAGCGGAATATATTCTGTACCAATAACGAAAGGTACTGATAGCACTATATTCAACTATAACACTACTGATGGTGATTCAAAGACAATATCAAACCCCTCTGAAAGTGTTTTCTATAAAGTTCCTACGTATCACGGTATAAACAATTTATACTATCGTAATATAACACAAATGAGCGGTTACATAGACTTGATACGAGGAGTACCTACATCTTCAGAAGCTATAATTGACTATACATTTACAAGATTTCTCACTACTGGTTCACAGCCTCAAACTTTTAAATATCGAAGACCCTACACACGTCAACTCAGAGACACAGCTAATGTTTTATCAATCCCTCAAGAATTATTCGGTGAAAATATAAGACCTAGTTCTGTCAAGATTGTTGATGATAGCACATCTAAAACAATAACTTTACGAGATGATGGTAGAGGAAATATTTATGACGTAGCTTTCTCAGCTAGTTATGCTAGACGTGAACCAAATACAAATACAATGAGTGGAAGTGTCGTAGGTAATGTCTTTTATAATGACGGAATAATCGTATTTACTGATACAGGTTCGTACGATACGATAAGTTCAGGTACAGGTACAGATGGATTTACGTTAGAGTTTGATTCCACACAAACAATTTACGAACGTTCATATTTTTGTACGATTGATGAGAACCAATTTACACATACCACAAACAAAAGTCTAAAAGTAGGACAGAGTGGAAGTATATCTTTTGCAGGTACACCTTTCACCTCTTCAGTATTTTCTAATAATG
>Ga0209232_1000462_pt1 | contig 24902 bp, 17 predicted proteins | sample ETNvirenome_2_60_FD_184066 | JGI IMG/M metagenome (GOLD analysis project Ga0209232, IMG submission 184066) | Marine viral communities from the Pacific Ocean - ETNP_2_60 (SPAdes) (version 2) | ecosystem: Environmental > Aquatic > Marine > Oceanic | place: Pacific Ocean | collected 2013-06-22
CTCTATCTCTAAACCTACTAGCTTAGCCACATTTTCTGCACCACTAGCTAATATATCAGCACCTAAAGAACTATTAGCTAAACTCATTCTTTTCAATTCCTCTTGAATCAAAGCAGTTAATTCACCTTGTCTTGCTGGATCTGCTGACAAGGCTTCCATAGCTTCTACAATTCCCTGTGAAGCTTCATTAACCTCTGTCCTAAACTTTTTACCAGCATAATAATTTTTTATACCAGATATACCAACTCCTGTACCATTAGAAACACCAGCTGTTACTAAAGTAACCATAGCCGTGTCATCAAATTGACTCCAATCAGCATCTCTTTCTAGTATTAAACTTTCACTTATACCTTGAGTACCCGCATATATTATTTCTTCTTCTAATACTTCTAAACCAACCCTTTTAGTCCATTCTAATCCGTACATACCGGTTTGTCTCCAACCGCTTTTAAACAATACATCTACAACATTAATAGGTCCTAAACCTTTAATATCACCTAAGAATTTCATTGTATTATTAGACGTACCAATGTATCTAGTAACTGTTCCCTCTATAATACCAGTAGAAAGAGAAGCTCCAAATATCTGATCATTACTCATATCATACATTGCTATAGCTTTCTCAGCATCTAGCATACCCTGCGTATATTCGAATGTATTAACCATACCTTCATTCCAAGCGTTTTGAAGCATTTCTTTTTGCTTCTTAGCATCTTCTAACAAATCCCTTTGTATAGTTAATCTTCTATATGAATCTGTACCCGATGTAATACCAAATGTAGTACCAATAGCTGTTTTTACTATACCACTACTTTTTGTTAACGCATTACCTGTAGCACCAGTACCAATTGCTAATAATATATTTGGTGATTGAGTACTAAAAGTTCTTAATCCCCATGTCCAACCACCACCTGTTGGATCATCATAAGTACCCATAGACATCATATTCAATTCTTTTCCAGCAATACTTTGTTCTTTTAACATTGCTCCTTCACTACCAAACAATGTGGGTACAGATAATATTATTCTAGATGATGCGTTTCCGAAATCATCAGCTAATAAATCAGGTAAATCATATTCCTTATTGATGTCGTCCCAAAGACCTAATACATCTATAACCTGTTTTTTACCATCTTTAGTTTCTTTTACTATTGATCTTTCACCTACCGATACCTCTAATTCTGTTAAATTATTTACATAATTTCCAACACTAGTGATATAGTCTTCACGTAGATTATTTAAAGTAAGATTTAATTTATATAAATCTGACTCTGCTTGTAATAATTTTTTATAATCTTCTTCAGTAATCTCTTCAGGATCTGGTAATCTTGTTATTCTAAAAGTAGGAAGTATACTTTCTCCAAAAAAATCTTTTTGCTCACCAAGATCTATATTATACTCTAATCCTAAACCTGGAATACTTTTTATATTATTATGGACCCTTTCAAATTCGCCTAATGTAATATCAGTTATAGTATTATTATAATTTTTAATTAACTCACCGTCTTTTTTTAATTCATCTCTAATAGCATCTGGTTCTACCTGCTCCATCATTAAACTTAGTCTAATAAGTTCTCTTTCTTTAGCAGGTTTATCATACAATATCTGTTCAGCTATTGTCTCGTTTTCTCTTGCAATTCTATCTTCTAAATTGTAAAGTAAATGTTGATCTAACGCTGCGTTTAATAGTGCTTTTTGTGTATCATTAAAACTAGCGGCTGGATTATAAGGGTCTTCAAAATCAAGCTCAAGATTTATAGCATCTCTTAATATTTGAACAGCATATTTTTCAGCATCAGCTTGCTGTGAAATACCTAAAGAAGTTTCATTGTTTCCATGCCAAGACATTAAATATTCAGTGTAACTATTAAAACCAGTTTCACCTTCGGGGCCAACTAAACCTTTAGCTATTTTATCTAACGATGAATTTACATTAATGTTGTTCTTAATTTGTTCTAAAATTACAGGTATTTCTTCTTTTTGTATAGCTCCTTGTGTAGCTAAATTTTCAAGATAATTTTCAAGCTGTGTATCCCAAACATCTTGTTTATAAAACTCCTCAGGATTGTCTTCGAATTTTTTATTTAAAGCCGCTATATTTTTATCAACTTTAACTTGTTTTTCTTCTGCGAAAGTTTTTAAATAAGGATAAAGCACTGATTTAGCTTTTAAAGCTTCTTCTTTTGTAAAATTCTCTCTAATATAATTTTCTATACCATCACCATCAACAATAGTTTTAACTCCTCTAGGCGCATAACCCGCATCTTCATAAGTTGACGCAACAATCTTTCCATCTTTTATAAGATCGTAAGCAAACGCTGCTCCTTGAGCTTTTACTAGTTGGTAACCTGAATCTTTTATAGCTTTGTTAAATTCATCTGCAGGTATTATACCATCTTTAATAGGATCCATTATACCAGAAAAAGCTCCTTGTAAAGCTATATCATTAGCTTTTGTAACTTGATCCCAACTCTCAATTTTTTTGAAATTTTCTACTAATTCCTTTTTTTCTTTTTCAGAAGCATTACCCCAATCAACTAAATCAAGTTCTATTTCTTCACCTCCTAAATTAGCTGTTATTGCATTACCAAAATTACCTAAAATTTGAGCTCCAGTTTCTTCAAATACAATACCCGGAAATTCTCTTCTAAGAGCTTTAATAACCTCAGATTGAGATTTAGATACCCAAGTTTCAGGTACATCAAAATCTATTTTTGATCCAGCTAGTTTTCTTCTTTGCGCTTCAACTTCGTTTTCTAATTTTTTTCTTTGTGCTAAATCTTTTTTACTAGGACCCCAATTATAATCTATACCTTCATTAAAATCTTTTAATTCTTTTTCAGCTTGCTTTAGCATTTGATACGCAGGATCTTCCGTTGCCGCAAGATAACTCTCTGTAGCTGATTCCAAGGAAATATTTTCCAAATCTAAAGCCGTATTCTCGGGTGCTTCCGGTATGTCTGCCACTACATCTGCACCCTCGCTTGCAGTGGCTGTTTGAAAATCCGGTTGTTCTGCGACAACTGGTTCAACTTCTTCTATTAATTGCGTGTATCCTTTTTCAGCAATATAATCTTGCAAAGGCATATCACCAGCTAATTCTAGTAATTCCTCTTCAGTGTATTCTCTACCTGTATTTGGATCTATATATTTCATAAAAATTTAAATCTTGATTAATAACCTAACCACGTGCTAAAAGATTTCTTATCTTTAGCGTTTATACCACCAAGCTCAGGACCCGACATAGGTACAGCTCTCCATTGACCAGTTCCACTTGTAGAAACTCCATCACCACTTGTTCTTACGCTTATAAATTCATAAGGAACCCATGATTTATTAGCGGCATCCCATTTAATCATTCTTTTTGGTGTTGCCCCTATACTACTCTTTTGTCCCATAACATTCATTGTAGATGAGGAATCATTTAATTTAGATCTATTAGTAGCTCGATAAGAAGCAATTTCTGAAACATTAGAAGTATTTTTAGACGATTTTTGATCTCTATAAAAATATTGATCAGTATCAGCTACTAATTGATCAGAACCAGGAACCTTAGCATCTTTTAATTGATCTATTTCATCTTGAGTTATTTTTCTTTTCTCTAATTTCAACCCATTAGTTTCATCACCCTCTCTTAAACCAAACTTACTCAACATGTTTTCATCAACAAGCTTTTTATATTCCCCCACAATATCCTCCTTTGTCAATGTTCCATTAACATATTCTTGCATCCAATTTACTCCTGAAGCTTCTAAATGTTTTGATAAATAAGCCAGAGCAGACTCTTCATTTAATTTTAACTCTTCCCATATATCAGCCGCGTGCATATCGGTAAAAGGAGACATTGCTTTTTTAAACCCATCTACATTAACCCATGTATCAACAGTTGTAACAATCTGATCGTCGTTTTCCTCTGTCTTACCCAGTAGCATGTGTTGAAATTGAGGTCCTATTTCAGATCCACCTCTATTATTTTTTTGTAATACACCTGATTCTAAACCTTCTTTGTTATAATCAGGAGTTTCAATACCTATTTTATCTACAAAATTACCATTCCAAGTAGCTAAATCTCTATTCCAAGTTAAAAGTTTAAAACCGGGGTTTTTAGGATCTTCTTTTAATTTTTCAAAATCAACTAAATCTTTAAATATGGGATTATTATTTTTAATACTATAGGTAAAACTAACATTTCTCCCATCTTTTTTTCTTTTAACTAATGTTACACCAGCGGGTAATGCGTGACCATATACTGTGCTAGCAGCAAGATAACTAACATTTTTTTCCATAGGATTACTCCCTTGAAAATAATAATTATCTAAATCTTTTATAGCTTTACCATAATCTTCTTTATCAGTTAACATTAAAGCAGCATCTGTCGTAAAATTATTTACTTTTAAATTCCAGTTATTAAGTATATCTGTATATTTTTTTCTTTCTTTTTGATTAAGTTTACCACTTTTTAAAGCAGCTTCTGCAGCTATAGATCCATCAGGACCATACATTCCTGCTTCAATTTCTGATATAGCTTGTGTCATTAAATCTGGATCTAACCCTGGGAATTCTTTTTCTTTTAAACCCATGAATATTTCGTTCTGTCTAATAGTAGCAGAACCAACTAGTTTTCCAAACTCTTCGTTTTCTTTCTTTGCGATTTTTCTTTGCGCTTCTCTAGCAGCTGTAAAAGCACTTATACCAGCAGCTAAATCTATAACGCCTTTTCCCATCGATGCAGCAAATGTTTTGACACCGTAAAAGTCTTCTATAATTGGTTGATTTCTATATCCCATCTCCTTCGAAGTAATTATTAGTTATTGTATCTCCAGTGGAACCAGATCCAGTAGGTGCAAAAGCCCCAGCTATACTTTGGCCCATTCCACTAATTGCACTTCCCCAAGCTGCTGCCTGAGCTTGATTCGCAGCTGCTTGATTAGCCATAGCTTGTGATTCTTTTCCTGCAGCATAATCTAAATCAGCTTGACTTCTTTGTTCTTTAAGACCCATCATAAATTGTTCACCTTGACCTTTTAATCCTTGTACTCTAGCACCTTCAGAAAGTTGTATACCTTGTATTCTAGCAGCTTCTTGCATTTGTAACATCTCCATACGTTGTTGACCTTGAGCTTCTAATTTTTGATTTTCAGCTTCTTGATTTTCAATAGTAGCAGCCACACCTTTTTTAGAAGCTAAAGCAGCTTGAGCTAAAGCAGTGGCGCCACCAGCGCTTGCACCAGTAGTAGCTAATCTATCTAACGTATTAGCAAGAGCTATATCTGATTGTTCCATTTTTATTTCAGCAGCTTGTGTAGCAACTCCTAAATTACTAAAAGGATTACTAACCATATCGCTTAAGTCTTTAGCTAGACCAGATAGATTTGTAACACCCGCATAAGGATTTGTAATTGCTTGTCTTGAGTTTCTTATTCTATTCATCTCAGCTCTAGCACGAGCGGCTTCTCTTCCTGCTCTTCCTGCTGCTTTTTTAGCTTGATTAGCCGTGACTGCACCACCTATTGCTGATACACCCGCGCCTACTAATGCCACTGTTGTTGCTGCTGCCATAATTTATATTGTTTTTACTATTTCATGTGATGGTCTTTTATCTACGTGCCACCCTAATTTTTCATGTATATTTATTAAACTTTTGTGTCTACCCATGGTAAACATATATTTTTTTCCTGCTTCTTTGCATATTTTTTCACATCCTACTATTAAATATTCTAACGCGTCTTTTCTATCTGTATCTCTATAATTTGGATTAGATATAATAAACTCTAATAAAATTGCTTCAGAATTAGTTTGATAGATAAACCCAGCACAGATCGGTGTGTTGTTTTTTTCTACCATAAAACCGCCTTTACCATTATCAGGTAAAAAATCTCTAGGAGGTGCAGCCCATCCAGGCCACCAATTCCACCAAGAAACCAGCATATCGTAATCATCGTCATTTAATCGACGTAAATTTAATTCATTCATTTAATTTAATTTAATAGGAAGATTCTTTAAAATTAGTGCTGATAGCAAATAATTCGTTAGAACCTGATGTAGCTGTGTTCGGTGCTCTCATTGTAACTGTTGCAAAATAGCCTTTAACTCCTGACATAGATTTACCATAAAGTACTTCGCCTTGAGTAAAACTAGTTGTATTTATAAGATTAGCAAAATATTTATCTTCTTTCTTTTTAAATTCATTCTTTAAATAATTGCTCTCTAAATCAGCTAAAGTTGTTGGCATTACATATTTACCAATAGCATTAGCAGAGTCTTCATTTGTATATTGATTTGTATTTGGATCATCACCTGTTCCATTTGTTACAAAGCTTTCCATTTCCCAACCCGAACCACCTTCATAATTAATAGTTTGAAAGTTTTTTATTAACGATGGTTGTAAATTAAATACACTAGTTACAGTAGAATCATATTGTGTACCATAAAAATTAGCTCTATTTACATCTGTTGAGTAATGCTCGTATAAACCATTGTGACTACTACCCTGCTCATAATAAGCACTAAAGAACTTGTTCTGAACACTAAACATATCACATGGACTAAAGCTCATTCTACCTGACCACCCATTTATTTTTTCATCAAAATATAACGTTTCGTTTTCATACAACTGTGATTTACCTTCTGATGCGGGTTGTAATGAAAGTACATAAGATTTTTGATGTATATCCCAAGCACCTACAGCATCACCTGAAGCTAAAACTCCAAGTTTATCTCTAAAGTAATCATACATACCGTAGTTAGATATTTCTGTTATACCATCTTGAGATAATCTTAACACTGCTCCTTTAGCTGCATCAGTAAAATATTTTCTATATCCATAAACCGCAAATGATTCTGGATTAGTAGATATTCCAAATTCTCCCGCGTAAGGTTGAACTTGTCCTATAACTAAATTAGAACTAGTGGTAATAGGTTGTCCCTCAGCTGTATAAACAGCATCTTTATCTACTAAAGCTCTATTTACTTTTCGCTCTTGAAATATAGTTAAGTTTGTATTTTCAGCATATAGCTTTTGTATAGTACCCTTTCCTGGATCTACTGATCTAGTTATATCTTGTCCTGAAGGAAAAACATTTGATTGATTAGTACCAGTTCTAGAATTAAATACTCCTGAGTAAATAATAGAATTACCTAAAGATTGCTGTAGGTTTTCTTCAGATACTAAAAATGCTCTAGGTGCTAAACCTGTTTGTGTATTATTATAACCACCTCTTATTCTAGACTCTTCCACATACCAATTATAATTTGGTTGAGCAAGTGTTGACCGTCTTTTTAATATATAAGTATTATAATATTTTATTTGAACTATAGCCGGCATATACTTTTATTATTACTTGTTTTTTTTATTTTTTAACTAATTGGACCTTGAGATGCACTTGTTCCAGTTGCTGTAGGTGAAACCGCAAAGTTTGTTTGATTAACAGTAGCTGGGTAAAACGGTAAAGCAGGTGTTTGTGTACTGGATATTTGAGTAGCATTTGGAGGTGCTGTTGATCCCGGTACCTGACTAGTCGTACTATACCATAATTGTAATTGAACTCCACTATAACCTGATAAACTATTTCTCACGTTAGGAGGTAGAACCGCATTATTTGCAGGCGCTGCACCTTCAATACTAATAGCAAAATTAACTAAAGCACAATTTTTATAATCATAAACTGGTAAAGTTCCTAAACCACCTAAATTCTTTTGGCCAGGTCTAACACCAGCATTTAATTGTGTATTTTTTTGAGGAGTTGTTAGTCCCACCATAAATCCATCAAGCTGGGCTATTTTAATCCAATATTCACCTGCACTAGTTGATGAGGCAATTTGAGTTGCTGCTACTAATCCACCAGTACTTGTATCTAATCTTTCACCAATATTTTGATTACCACCATTAAATGTATCCGCGTACGTTACATTACCCGCTCTTACTATAAAACCATTGTTGGTTCCACTAGTCCATTTTAATCTCGCATATAAATGTTGAGTTGAATCTGACCAGTTTTGGAATTGACCTATAAATCTAGGATATAATCCAGTCGTGTTACTAGATGACATGTTTGCATTAGACACCATTGTTGTATCATTAGTAGTATAACCAGTACCACTTGTATAAGCAGCAGAAACTACATTAGAAAATGTTGTTACACCTAAACTCCAACTAACAGTTAATACTTGATCCATAACAGCGCCTGAAGTATCAGTAAGCTGCAGATCTATTTCATATCTATAACCCTGCTGAATCCCATTAGTTCCATTAGAAGACATTTCAAATCTTAACGCACTACCATTTACAACACCAGAATTAGTTAATTTAACTGGATAACCAGCACCTGTCATATATGTTGTCCATACTGTTTGTGGGTTAGCAGATGATCCTAAATATTTTCTTGCTTCTACAACACTCCAACCAAAACCATTACCTGGATCAAAAGTGGCATTAGATGAGTTACCAGCATTAGTTGATGATGGTGCTGGAGTTGCACTACCATTATAACCTTGAGGAGAAGTGTTTTGATTATAAAGAACAGCATTACTACCTGGACTAGGACCTAACATCGGAGGAAACCCTGGTGTAGCAACTGGCTTAGCATTAGTTAATTGTAAAACCATTGTTTGATTTACTGTTTCACCACTCGCTTCAGTGTATTTAATTGTAACTAAAAACTTACCAGCATATTGAGTGTAAAAATCTGGTTCACTAGGTCCACCAGCATAAAAAGTATCTGTAGTAGCTATATAATAACTTCCAGTTTGTGAACCTGGTAATAAATTAAATTTTTGATTCCCACCTTCAGCGTAATTAATTAAATTTAAATCATGAGGAGGAGTAGAATTATAATTAAAAATACTTATTAATTCTGCTGTAGCAGTAGTAACAATTTGTCCACCTGATAAAGGAAAGAAATCTTCTGTTACTCTTGTACCAGTCGCATAATCCTCACTAAACTCTTGATATGTTACACTAATACCATTTATACCCGTAGCTATATTTTGTATATCATAATTAAGATCTGATATTAATCCTGTTGTAGTTGCTTCGTAAAACAACTCTAATTGAGAAACAAAAGGAGAAGTTTCATAAACAGCTAATCCCATGTTTCCAGGATATGGATATGATCCTGATGGGTTATTATAAGCTGTTTCAGGGATTCCTATAGTTTTTTGAGTTGCAATTTTTGCAATATAAGGCTTAGTATTATAATCATATATACAGTTAGACTCTATATTACCTGGATTTGATGGGGCATCTGCAACACCAGGAAAAACATCTTTTACAGTACCAACTAAATTAACAGAATCAGGTGATGATAAAGGATCAAACTGAGTATTGTAATACTTAGGATTACTAGTACTATTTACCGTATTAGTAACTCTACCAAATAATTTAATATCACTTGTAAATTGATTTTGTAAAGGACCTACGTCTTGTAAATTTCTTGGAACTTTATTAATATTATCACTTATAAGAGTAACAAAAGCTGTTTCGCCTAATTCTTTAGTTTCACCTTGTATTGGATAACCATTAACAATCCCAGGTAAATATACATTATAATAATCTTGTTGTTTTTGTTTTACACCTATTCTATAACTATAAAACCCATCTACATTAATATCATAAGTAGCATATATTCTAGGTAGATCAGCTATTAATAAAGCTGGTTCAGGTCTACCTGTTCCGGTTTGATCAAATAAATATTTTTCTGCAACTTCATAATCAGTGTAAAGTGATACAGAAACTACAGGGTTTCCGCTAGGTGTTACAGATTTTATTGTTGTATAATCTATATATTTTCCAGGTAAAGATTTTCCTACTGCAAAAAAGTCTTGATAAGTAGTAGCAAAATTTGCAAATAAAGGCTGTGCAGCATTTGTTGTACCAGTTGTATATTTATAATAATTATTTGTAGTATATAATAATTCTGCTTTTATCACATCACCTACGTTGGTAGAACCCAAGCTAGCAGCATTTAATGTTATTTCAACATTAGCGCTACCACCAATAACTGAGTTAGATACTATAATTTTATCACCTGGTAAAAAACCACTACCATCTGCTGTAACAACTACAGCTGTAGCGGCATTACCAGCTATAGTAACTGTTATGGCAACGCCGGTACCAGTAGCTGAATTAGTAGTAAAGCCACTTGTGGTGCCAACTATACCTGTGTAATCACCATTTGTACCGTTAGCAGTGTTTTGTGTTATTAAAGATGTTAAATTAGTTGAAGTAACAGGTCCTTTTAATGTGACTCTTGGTTTTCCACCATTGTCTGTAACTAAATAATCTGTTGTCAATGTTAATTTAATCCAACCCTCGTTTTGATTTCTATAAACATTAAACGTATTACTAGTTGGGGCAATATCTGCATAAACTAAACCTGTAAAATCAAATACGTTTTGGTTGGCTATAGCTGTTATTTCTTGTGTAGACCAATCTCTAAAGAATATTGGATAATTTAAAGAACCAGTAGTTATAGTGTAATAATTACCAACCGCATATGCTCCCGGATAACCCGATACATTGTTAGCGTTAACAGATTCAGGTATTATACTGTTAAAATTTATTCTTAAACCATCACCATTCCAAGCAGGAACATCCTCGTTAAAACCTACAGTATTATAGTCGCTAAAAACATTAGAGCCAGGTTGAGGATTACCATTAGCATCTAATAAATTATCATAATTAGATAATATAACATCGGTTTGTCTACCAAATTTATCTGCTAAAACAACACCTACTTGATAATTTCTATTTTGTTTTAAAGAATGTTGTGGATATTCTGTGTATACAATATTATTTTTATCTGCAACATCTACAAAATAATCTAACCCAGATTGACCGCTTTTTCCTTCTACATAATTACCATACATTATTCTATTACCAGAAGTAGCTTGAGCACGAGCAGTTACAGGAACTTTATCAAAAACTCTAGTTGTTTCTGTGGCAGGTAAAGTCTTTATAGGTAGCGTTGATTGATACTCGTATTGAAAAATATTAGTATTATTTAAATCACTTATAAAACTACTGTCTACTGTTACTGATTCTAAAACTTGATATGCTTGTGTATCCGATTCTTTAAATATTATATCAATAGCTTTAATTTTATAATCTTGTAATATATTTAAGCTAGGTAATTCAATATTTAAAACAGCATTGTTAACAGAATTTTGCATAAATCCTACAACAGTTGTAACAAAAGCCTGCGTTTCGTCTTCATTTAAAAATTCACCTTCTTGTTGTGGTATAAAAACATCTTGACTAAATGGAGCTATAACTGAATACTCGTTATCATCAAATTTAAATCTATAACTAAATCTTACAAATTTATCAGTTAAATAATCAGGATCTCCATTCCATCCATTGTAACCAGCATTTCTTTTTAATCTTACTGAGTATCCATTAATAGGTAAAGCCTCATCACCTGATGCAGATTGAGTTAATGTTTGAGCAGTACTAACCATCTCTACATATTTACCTTTACCCGCTACTAAAGATTCACTAGTCCAAAATCTTGTTTTTGTTGTTAATTGTTGAAAAGCATTTACATTTGTAGTATGCTCTCTAAAACCAGCTGGTAAAGCATCAAAACCAGTTGTATCAGTTCCAGGATTTGCATCCCATAATTCTTGAGATTTTAATCTAGTTGCTGGGGTTCCAGTAGCGTCAGTTATATCTGTCCAATCAGCAGAACTCATAATAGAAAAACCATTAGGAGCTAAACCTCTTGTGTCTGCAACAGCCCAATAATTATAGAGTTTTCCGTAAACAACTCCATTTGCTAAATCATTATCATAATAACACCAAGCGCCTTGTTGATTATTATTAAACGTAGTCCATTCAGCAGGGGTTTGAGCTCTAGGAATTGCATCTCCATTTTTATAAGTAGAAACATCTAAATTAACAGAAGAATATGTGCTAACACCTATTTCAGTTTGCAAAGGATCGCTAGCATCGCTCATCGTAGATGGCTTTAATTGATTAGTTGATCTTAAGTTTACAAACTCTGGTGCTTTATATGGAGCAAATTTAGCTACAGAGATTTGATCTTCATTAAAATAATAATTAGGATCACTAGCCGCTGTTGTTACATTTATTTTTCTTGGTTGATTTCTATTGTCACTAAAAAATAATAAGTTTTCAATTAAACTAACACCATTCATTCTGGATGTAGTAGAAAAATTCAACCAATAACCACTAACTAAAACACTAGAATTACCACTAGATGCGCTGTACATAGATATAGTACACTTATTGTTTGATGCAATTTCTTCAGTAGTTGTAGCGGGAGTAAAATCTGTAGTAAAATAATAGACAACGTTATTAGATTCGTCTACTAAATGACCAATAATTTTTTCTTTAGTTGGTAGGGTTACTTTCTTTATGTTTCCTAAAATAGCCTCTAATGAACCAACGTCACTTCCCTCTGATCTAGATACTGCTACGTTTAAAGCGTCTCTGTACTCGTTGCTAGGTATTAGTCTTTCATCAAGGTCTTTGTTCATTTTAGACCCAATAAAACTATTTTTAATTTCTGCCATATTTAATTTTTAATCCATTTAGATTTTCCTCTCATTACTTGTACTATTTCGTCAAGTTTAATATTAGATAATCTAATTTTTGCATTTCTTAGTTTAGCACTTTTTTCTCTACGTAATCTTTGAACCATATACTCCGGTTGATTAACTCTTGTTGAAACTATAGAATATAGTATATAAGAATATATAGCATCTTCTGCTAATTTAGGAACTCTACTATCTAAATCATAAGCTAAACCATCAGATAAATATTCTAAAACTATCATTTTATCTAATAAATTGCTTGAAAAAGAAACTTTACCTTCTCTTTGGTTCATGTTAAACCAACCATTAACTTGAGAATATTGAGGTTCATTACCATATAATTGACCCCAACTAGCACCTTGCCAAGCACCAGTGTAATCCCAATTATAAGCCCACATATCATTAGTCCAATCGTTAGTATTAAAGTTACCATTAATAAATCTATCATTAGCAGTATGCCATCTATCTTGAGTGATAGGTGTCCCTTCAACATCATTACCCCATTGATCTTGTGTTGGTATACCTTCTGAGTCTTGTAATTGAGTATAATAAGGACTAATAGTTAAATTGTTTGCTGGATATATAATTCTTTTAACACCTAACACATCTATCCAAGACATACGTACATAATTTACAAAATCCTGTGGTAGTGGTAATGTTAATGAAGCTGGAACACTTAATTCAGCGGACTTAATACTCTTTAATGTATCATAACTAAATTCTTGTAAAGCTCTTTTTGCATGAAAAATAACATCAGTTCTTTTTACACTTGGTAATACTTTTTGTTCCCCCACATAACCAATTAAAAAATTACTTACTATATCATTTAGTTTAACATATTGATAACTACCATAATTATCTTCTACTTCTTGTCCATAAGCTTTTTGTGCTTCTGTATTACCATATTTACCCCCAGTTAATATTTTAAGTTGAACAACTATAAACGCGTTTGCACCTGGAGCAGCTACTAATTTAATAGTTTTACCATTAGTTACTTCTAATTGTGTAGTCCATTCTGACCATGATCCAGCAGCTCCACTCACACTTGTATATACTTTAAAATTATTTAAACCATAATCGTTGTCTGAAGGATTCCAGCTTGTAGAACTACCCAATATTAAATCAGTATCAAAACTTGTTGTAAATTCTTGATTCTGATCGTTCGCATTGTTACCTCTAAACCCTTGTGAGCCTTGATAATACTGTTGTGCATTTTCAGTTATGAGTCCGTCGCTAGGTGGTTGTATTGCCATTTGTTATTATATTATTTCGTTTTGTTTTTCCATAGCTATTTCTTGAGAAGCAGCTTGAACTATTTGTGGATCTTTTATAACAACTCCAGCATATAAAAGTATTTGTAATATAACATCTGTTTGCTCTGTGTCATCTAGCTCAAAATTAACCGATGTTGTTGGATTATATACATAATATCCTGCTGTAGAGGTAAAATTCCACATTACATCCGCTGGTTTTCTTATATAAGAAGCTTGTATGCTTGCATTTATAGTCTGTGGATATATTATAATTTTTTTATCAGATACTCCTTTTAATCCTTCATATAAATAAACAGGAAAATAATCTGTAGGTTTACTTATAGGAGACATATTAAGCATGGCTAATTCATTTCTTTGTATAGGTTCTACTGCTCTGTCATCTTTATAAAATACCGTTCCTAATTTATAGAAATTTTTAGGATATAAAGTTATTACAATATTATTAGCGGCACCAGTAGCTAAAGCACCTGCTGTTAAATTAAAGTTACCTCCTGTTATATTATAATTAGCATAAGCAGCGCCTAAGTAAGTTACTGTAACATTACTTTGCTCTACTTGTGCTTGTGTAATTGTTGTTAGAGGAAATGAAATTTGGCCATTAGCGGAAGATAAAAGTTGTGTTCCACTAGCCACTCCTGAAGATGATGGTGGCGAAAAATAACCAGGTGTTGCACCAACCGGTGCGGTATATGTACAAGTACCTATTGTTTTGAAAGTATCTAATTTTTCTTGTACACTTTTATAACGATTAGCATATTCACTATCGTTTTGAGGCACACGCATTTGTTGATTTATAGTTTCAAAATATGTGTCTATTTTTTCTAATTGAACTTGAGTGGCTAATTTATTAAACTCATCTGGAGTTAAATAACCTCTTTGTTCTTTATTTATAATCAATAAGACTGTTTTATAAACTTGATCTACGTTTATTGCCATTTTATTATTTTTATTTTAATATGGGCCCGAGTGAACGAGCCCAATATTAATATTACATGTTATTTAAGTTTTTTCTCTATTGACTTAAATACTGGAACTCCTTCATCTGTTTTTAAGAAAGCAGCAAAAGCAGAATAGGGATTTTCATCAAATGGTACTGTCATTAATTTCTTTCCATTACTAGACCAAGTAAATACTCTTTGATCTTGAGATAATGATATTATATTAGCTTCCGTTGCTCTAATACCGAAATTTCTTAACATTACATTTTCATCATTAGCTAATTCCACAAATAATTGAGGATTTTGCTTAGCAAATAATAATAAATCTCTTTTTATTTCTTTTGAACTTAATTTTGTGACTTGAGAACCAATTTCTACTCTCAAAATAGCTTCAGCTTGATCTACATCCATATCTTTAGCAGCGTTTAACGCAGCTATTTCATACTCTAAATACTGTAATTCATCAATAGCTATTTTTTGAGGTAATAACTCTTTGTATCTATGTCCTTTTAATGGGTGATACAAGGAAAGCATTTTCTGTAAATTCTGTTGTTGTTTTGGAACAGATAATATGCCGTCTTTAAATGTTATATGACCCATTGTAGCTTCACCTTTTTGTTCATCTACAAATACCGAAGACTGATTAGTTGCATAACGTAATTCACGTTGAGCTCCTAATTCTTCATCAAACCAAAGTAATGGATGTTTTTTTGTATGTCTACTAGGTATAGTAAAAGTTAATGGAGAAGCATTACCAGTTAAATAGTAATTTCTATCTTTTATTTCCCAACCTTCAGGTTGAGTTATTTTCTTTTTTTCCATGATATAATATAATTAAATAAGTTAAAGGTATATGGGCGCCTTTTTGAGCATAGCTTTTTGACGCCCCAACCTTATATAAATGTTAGATTCCTTTGAATAATACAAAGTTATTAGCAGCTTGAGTTACTAAACATCTTTCAGATAAGAAGTTTACTTCCATAGCATCTAAAGATGAAGTGAAAGCACCACCTACTGAACCAGTTAACCAAGACTTCATACGTCTATCGTCAGCTTGAGAAGCTCTATATCTTACATGTAAGAAAGGTCTTCTAATGTTAGTACCTAAAATCTGATCATAAACTGTAGATGTACCTGCAGGAACTAATACTCCTTCAATAGAAGCAGGACCAGTCATAGCACCTCTTGTAGAAGCGTCATTCAAGTATTTCCAATCAGTTTTGTAAAAGTCATAAGAACCTCTTCTGAATCCTGAGAAACCTAAGTTAAGTGCCATTTCTTCTGAATTTTCAAATAATCCAAAAGCAACACCACCAACAGGACCTCCAGAGATAGAAGCTAACATATCATCAAAATCTAAAGCAGTAGCTCTGTTTAAGAATAACATATTTTCTTCAATAGCTCCTTGAGTGTCAAGGTTTTTAAGAATTGCATCAAAAGCATCGATTCCAGCAGCAGCTGTAAAACCAACCTCAACATTACCTCTAGCGTTAATAGCAGAGAATAAACCTTGAGTACCAGCTGTTTGCCCAGTTAAACCACCAGGACCACCTGCACTTAACTCACCTTCTACCATTACCATTTCTAGGTAATCTTCAAATCTAAGTCTTGTTTCAGACTCAGCTTTTAGATACCAAAGGTAACCTCCAGTTCCATCTTCAGTAGCAACTTCTACCCAACCGATCTGAGCAGTGTCAGAACCATTGATAGTATATTGACTTCTAATGATAATAGGAGAGTTAGAATATTGAGTAAAGTTAGGATCTACAGTAACCATAGGGTTATTTGCAGCAGCGTAGACATTATTACCTACAGCAGCGTTACCTGTAGCTGTTCCTTTTTGGAAATCAGAACCATAAACGAAGATTTTCTTTGCAGCACCATCAGCTATACCCGCAGCAGCTAAGTTAGCAAAACCATAAGGTTCTACAACTAAACGACCTGGGTTACCACCACCACCGGCTAATCTTGTGTCTGATTCTCTAACGAAACATTTTGCTTCGTTACCAAAAGCATCCATAACAACGATAGTAGCACCTGGAGAAATAACGTTTACGATTGGAGTTGCAGCACCAGCAGCTGTAACAGGAATAGTAATTGTTCCCGCACCAGACGCAGATGTACAGTTATCGTATGCAATGTGTAGTCTATTTTGTTCAGACCAAACTACTTGGTCAGAGGTCATAGGCATTTCTGCACCAACCATTCTTAAGAATCCAGATAAAGTTCTATTACCATATCTTTCAACTTCTTGCTCATATAATTCTGGTAAATATTGTTGTGCAAAATCATTAGCACCACCAGTAAAGCTTAAATAGTTAGATTGCAAAATTTGCTGACCTTGCGAAGGAGTAATACTCCCGAATTGAGGACTTAAAGCCATAATTTTTAATCTTTAATTAGTTAAATTTTCTTTTTTTAATTCTAAGTTTTGTTGAGTCCAATCCACTAATCGATTTTACTTTTAATCCATTTATAAACACATTTCCATCGGCGACTTGCCTAGGTGCGTCTTTAGCTGGATTTTTAGAATTGTCAATGATATTTTTTATACCATCAGCTTTTCCTTGCTCGTAAAAATGATGAGCGATTTTATCAGCATTCATTGCAGCGTACATTGCCTTATGATACCCAGCTGGATCTACAATTTTACCTTCTTCATTACTGAATCTACCAATAAAATTTTGTACATCTACTTGGGTTTCGCCAACTTTCACAGGATCTTTAACTCCATACCTAAACTTCTTATCCCCAACTTCGAAATCAAAACCTTTGAAATCTTTGCTAAAGAGCTTCTTGGTATTATCTCTAAAGTCACCGTGTAGTTGTTGAGCATTTTCTTGCTGCTGTTTGTAACGGTCGTAAAAACTTAACGCTTCTTGTTGTTCTTGCGTTACGCCTGGTCTCAACTTGATCTCATCGTAATATTTTTGCTTAGAACCTTCTAAATACTGTTTAGCTTTTGCAACTTCTTCTTTATACGCGAGTTTTTTCTTACGAATATCTCGCGGTTCGTCCACTTCTTCATCAAAAGAAAAATTATCTTCCATTAAGAAAGCAATTTCTTCTAAATCAAGATGTGGTTTAGATTTTATGTAATATTCTTTTAAAACTTGAGAGTTGTCAAGTTTAGAATAATCTTTATTTAAAGCAACGTAATCTTCTACAGTGCCACCAGTTTCTTCCATAAATGAAACTAGTTTTTCAATATTTTCAGGTAAAGGTTTTCCTAGAACTTGTTCGTCTCTTTTAGCTTCAACAATTTCTTTTTTAATTTCCTCTACTTCTTTTTCTTCTTCTTCGGTTACTTCTTGGATCGGTGTAAATTCTTCAGTAGTGGAGCTGGGCTCTGATACTTGTTCTTCCACTTCAACCAAATCTCCGGTTTGTTTTCCTTCAGGAACCTCTCCTGTTTCTCCGATACGAATGGCATTGTCTTCTTCTTTATTAATTACTTCTTTTGGCACATCAGCTTTAATTACCTCAGGTTTAACCTCACCAGTTGCTTCTGGTTTAGTTAAATCTACTTTGAGAGGTTCGTTACTACTCATGTGTCCTAAATTTTTAGGTTTCTTTGATTTAATTTTAAAGTCACCTTCCTGTTTAACAGGCTCATTTGTTTTTTGTGTTTCTGACATGATAAAATATTATATGATTAATTTAAATTTTAGGCATTAACTCTTGTATGTTTATACCTAAATTATTGTTTTGACCTTCAAAATCAATAGGACCTGAATTATTCTGTCTTTGATTTATTAGTTCACTTTGTTGAGTTGCTTGTAATTTAACTCTTTTATCTTTACGATCTTCTATTTCTTTTTCTTTAGTTCCTTCTGCTCCTACTTTTATTTGTGCCAACTGTAAGTCATATTGAAATTGCTGTGCTGCTAATTGCTGTTTAACCTGCAATTCTGTTTGCATACGTTGTATTTCAAATTGTGATTTAGCATTTTCTATTTGAACCTTACCTTCAGTAATAGCTTGATTCTTTTGAACCTCAGCTACAGCCGCTGCTTCAGAAGCTTGAGCATTTGCTTGGGCTTGAGCTTGAATAATTTGTTGTTGTTGAGCTTGATCTCTTGCTATTTTTTTCTTACGTCTTTGCTTAAGCATTTGATTAGCAAGTTTAAGATTTTTTATTTGCCTTATATCAATAGCATCTTCTAAATCAATACCTTGTGCTTGTAAAGCTATTTGAATATTTTGTTCTAACATAGCTTTTTCTTCATCATCTGGTTCTAATTCTAAAAATATTCCAAAATCATGGAGATTTAAATTACTAATTTCTGCTAGTGTTTGTGCATTATATAAAGATATACTTTCTATTAAAGAATTATGTGTTAATGGAAAAGCTAAAACATCTACTAATTTTAAAGCTATATTTTCGCATATTCTTAATGCTAAAAATAAACTAGATTGATTAATATGTTTAGTTGCTATATTTGATTGATTAGCCGCCATTTTAGCTAAACCTACTAACGCGTCTTTATCAGGCATACTACCATCTCTAGCCTCGTTTAATCCGGTCACATCTCTTATCATTTGTAAATAATATTGATAAGTTTGTATAAGACTTTGTAATTTAGCTCCACCAGCAGTAGAGTTTAATTCTTGAATAGGAACTTTTCCTCTATTTAATTCGCCATCTTGCGTTAAAGATCTACCCACAATACTACCAGTTTGAAAATACATGTTCAATGCTTCAGCTGGATTATAATTGGTACCATTACCTAAATCAACTTCAGCAAGCCCGTCCATATCTAAGAACACTCCATCTGGCACCATTCTAGCTAAAACTTGTTGCATTTTTAAATGAGTTAATTGAATCATGTCAGCAAATCCTGTACATTTACTTACTAGTGATTCAATTTTACCTTTATACATTCTTGGAGCACATATAGCATAATTCATTTCTACCTTAGTAGTATCAGCTGATGGTCGTGTCATGTTTGCAGCTAATTCCCATTTAAGCATTGTATCAGTACCTAATACTTTTGCCCCACTATATAAAACTTCTATACTACGTGAAACTCTATTATAAGTATCTGAAGGAGGAGGATTAAATTCATCTGTTTTTTGAATTATTTTTTCTAATCCGTTTTCAGTTTGCTTTAATTTAAATACTTGATTCATATATGTCTTATATTCAAAATACATAACTTGAACAGTATTGTTATCATAATTACCCCAACCTGTAATATATTGTCTATTACCAGGCATTTCTTGAATACGCTGTAATTCTTCGTTTGAAATATTAGGAAATTCTTTCTTTAATTCAGGTATTGTAATAGATTTAACTTCACCTACGTAATATATATCTTCAAAATTTGGATCTTCTGTGTAAGAATATATTAAATAAGCTGGATCTACATAATCTACAGTTATACCATTAGATTTATTAAAACTTGTCTTACAAGCCGCAATACCACATACAACTAAGTCTTCGTTTAATCTTCTCTTAGTTAATTCCCATTTATTTTTTGCTAGAGTAGTAGTAATAGCTTCTTCTTCAGCAATTTCTATACTTTGCTTGTATGACAATTGCATGTGAAGTTCTAATTCCTCCATAGTTTTAGGAAGTTGATCAGCTGGTATTTCAGATTGAGAAGCGTCTATATTAAATAGATTTTTTACTTTTTTAATCTGATCTTGAGCAAACATATCTTGAGCAATTGCATTTGCGTATTCTGTTCTTTTTTTAACAGACTCAGGATCTTGTGCAAAAGCTTTAATATCAAATTCTCTACTAGATATACCGTTAACAACTATATCTACAAATTTAGATAAAATAGGTACAGGCTTCCAATCTAAATTAAGATATGATAAATCACCATTAATAGATAATTCATCTTTATATTTTTGAACTGGTTGTTCACCTCTAGCATATAATCTAAGATGATGATAGTTATTCCAACTAGTTAAGTATCTATTGCCCTTAGTTCTACCTTGATTAAACCATTCAGTTTCAATAGCGGACGCTACTTGAGACCCATACTCCCACGAAGCTTTTTCCATATCTGGTACTACCTGACTAGGAAAAGCACTATTTGAATTAGTATATATTTTCATTTATTGAATTATTTTTGACATTGATCCTTTGTTGTTGTATTTTTTAAATCCTAAATCATAAACTTTTCTTTCAACTATAGGATTTGGTCTGTACTTGTTCTTGTTACAAGCCATGATAGCTAAACCTGAACTAATAGAAGCATCATGTGTTGTTCTATTATTTATATTAAATTTAGCCCAATCTTCTAATGTTCTTTGGAAATACATATTTCCATAATCACCATCTGGCTTTAATCCTATATAATCTTCTATATAAGATTCAATAGCAGCTGCATGAGCTTGCTTAATATCTTCACTAGAATTAGGTATTCCACCTATTTCTCTTTCTGTAACAGATAGTTTGTTATAAATTCTATCTGGTCTATTCATAGAATAACCTCTATAACCTCTTCTTTTAAAATAATATAAAAGCCTAGGTTTATTATTTTCAGCAAGTATTGGCATTCCATAAAATATACACGCCATTAAAACATCTTCAAAAAATATTTCGGCAGTTTGTGGTCTAGCTATATATTCTAAAAAGAAATGATTAGGTGGTACATTTTCCATACTAAACTTAGTAAGACCATGTAAAGAACCATTTGACCCTCTACTGTCTACTGTTCCTGATATATCATAACTATCACATCCAAAAGCGCCACAATGTTCATTTCCTGGATATTTTAAACCTCTTTTTACTGTTACTTTATTTTGGAGTTCCACTGGTGGAACCCATGAAACAAAAAATCTTCCATTATTATGAGGTGTAAATATTACTTGAGTATCTTTAACACCATTTAACCAGTAAAAATTTCCTTGTGTTATTACATTACTGTTTTTTAAATCAGCGTTCCAATCAATTTGCTCGTATATTTTTGTTAAATTAAATAAAGATGATTTAGCTTCATCTCTAAACGCGTGTTCTTCTGTTCTAGGGAATTGTCTATAAAATTCATTTAAACCGTCTTGATCTTGCTTTAAACCATCTACTTCATTCTGCCAATATTCAACAACACCTTGTTTTATCTTTAAACCATGCGGATCTTCTGTGGGTTTTTTTGGAGTGTCGAAGACAGGTAAGCCATAAGAATCAATGTATCCTTCGTAGTTCCATTCCATAGGTATGAACAAACTATATAATCCCGAGCGAGTCTGTCCATTGCTGTTTCTTTGTGTAACATCTGAATCATAATATAATTTTTTAAAATTATCACCACCTTTATCCAAAGCGTTACTAGTAGATCCCATCATACACTTACCTATAATTCTACTACCTAATCTTAATGTGGTTTTTGTAACCCTCCAGTTGTTTAAAATATTATTAGGTCTTTCCCATTTACCACTCTCATCATGTACTAATAGTTTTAATTTTTCACCATCATAACTATTATCTCCAGTATTCTTCCAGTCAATAGTTGTATCTAACCCTTGTAGTTCTTGTTTAAAAGCTTCTTCTGATGTTAATGTTATATTACGTCTTGTAAATTTAGAAGCTGGTACTCTATATGCTAATTCTGTTTTAGGTCGATCCATACCATCTTGAATCGGTTTAAAGAAAAAAGGATAATTAACTGATATTGGTACTACTTTATCTGTAAACATTTTTTTAGCATCTGGTCCAGATTTAGATAATATACCATATCTACTATCACTAGAAATAGTTGCCATGTTTACTACTTCTCCTGAAGCCATAAATGAAAAACCAGAACGTCTATTTTTTAAATAACACATTCCATAACAACGATTATCAGCTTTACATGCTTCCCAAAAAAGAAAAAACAATCTATTTGATTCTCTAAAATCAGGTGCTCCTACATCAATTTTACTCCATTGTAAATACATGTAATGAGTTCCAGTTAAATACGTGGGTTTTCCATTGTTTTTAAACCAAAAACCTTGTTCTCTTCTATTAAACTCATTATCTATATAGTCATACCATTTTTCTTTAAAATCATTTGGGTATTGTTCCCAATCAAAAACAGTTTTTATTCTTGATAATTGTTTATCTATTTCTACTTTCACCCATTTATCCCCTAAATCTATAATTTCTTTAGGTTTAGCGGGTAAAGCTATTTTTAAATTTTGTATTTCGTATACGTCTCCTACAGTACCATCACGACTTATAACTATAAAATCATATTCTTCATTATAGCCATATTCCCATTTTTTATATCTATTCTTTTTTTTAAGAGTTTTAGAATCTATATATTTAGGTAATATTTTATATAAACTTTGCTCGTACATTACTTAGATCTTCCTTCTGCAAAACCTCTAAAAGTTCTTTCTTCTTTAACTTCTTTAGGTTTATCATTTAACATATCTTCTTCCTCTTGTATTCTTTGTAATATTTCAAAAGCATCAAATATAGCAAGCTTTTTAGTTGCTGCTGCATTTTTTAATCTATCAGCGGAAATATCTGGTCCAAACTCAATAATTGGTTCTTTAGCGACTTTGATTAACTCTTTAACCGCTACTTGCCCAGCTTGGATTATACTCTGTTTGGTTTTCTTTACTTCCATACTTTATAACAATATCATTTGATTTCATACAATATAAACGCTCTTTGTCTATGATAAAATCATATTCCCCGTATGGAGTATATCCCACACAGTCTCCCTCGTTTATTTCTAGCGCTTCTAAGGAACTATTACCTATTTTTAATATACCTATAAGTTTTTGTTCTTTTTCAACGTTTAATTTGCTTTTTGATTTTAAAGGTTTTATAAAACATCTATCACCAAAAGCCAACCATTTGTCTTTATTTTTATATAAATAAATTTGATCTAAAGAGCAAAAATATAAACCTTCTATAAAAGAAGATCTACTTTTTTTCTTTTTACCCTGCATGTCGTAAAAAGTTCTAAACACATTATGGTGAATAACTATTAAATCACCTTTTTTTATAGGTGTTTTAAAAGCTGCTGGAGTATTTACTACTTCTGCAATATTATTTACAAATTTAAAACTTTCAATTTTTGTATTTAATATAACTTTTTTATCACCAATTAATATAGTGTTATCATATTCTTTTCCTACAGGTTTAACTATGAAGTCGTATAAACTTTTCATTAATACTCTAAATCATACTCAACAGATATTGCCATGTTAGAATTAAACTTCTTCCAAGGCAACACCTCATTGTTTTTCTTTATATGTATATTATAAGACTTGTCTGATTCATCTAAAAGAATGTGAGATATTTCATGTCCTCCATAGACTTGTTGGCCTATAGAGTAATGCATAGCATCATTTTTATAATCAGAACCAATACTAATTTTTCTAATATTACTTGCCACTTTCTTTTTCTTCTACAATTTCTTCCTCTATTGGTGAATAAGTACCATCAGATAAATTGATGTTAACCTTTCCATATTCTTTCTCTAATTCTTGTTTAGTTTTTTCTATTTCTTCTTGCTTGTCAAAAACTTGTTTTACAACTCCGTTTCTTTGCATTTCTAAAACACCTAAACTTCTTAAAGCGTCGTTAACTTCAACTTGTTGTTTTTGTATTAATTCTAATTGTTCTTTTTTAATTTTTGTTTCCATAATTTTATTTAATTTAATTAATTTATTGCTCTATATAGTTATCACTTAATAACTTGTGTTTTTACTTTTTAAATATACTAGCTGCTTTTTCACCACTTCGTCCACCGAAATAGGCTAAAACAACCGCCATCATAACTTTCTCAAAAGTATCGTTCCATGTAGCGTTTATGTGAAAAGGTACAGTTTCAACGCTATCTAATATACCTGCAAAAGAAAATACAACAATACACCACACCAAAACTAATGGACGTACGTTTTTAGACATCCAAGAATCTGACATAGAATCTGCTTGCCATCTTGATGTGATAGCTTGTATTTCTTTATTCTGTTGTTCGTATATTATTTGTTGTAATTTTATTTTATCATCAGAAGAAGCATCTGATTTTGTTATAGCTGCAATAGCTTCTTTAGGTGAAGTAACACCTTGTAAGACGTTCCCTAATGTGGGATTAATAACTGAAGCAGCACCAAACAAAAGTTGTCCAACTGTTGTATCTTTAAATTTTTTCTTAGACATTTTTTAAAGGTTTTTCTATTACGT
>Ga0209232_1000463_pt1 | contig 24871 bp, 44 predicted proteins | sample ETNvirenome_2_60_FD_184066 | JGI IMG/M metagenome (GOLD analysis project Ga0209232, IMG submission 184066) | Marine viral communities from the Pacific Ocean - ETNP_2_60 (SPAdes) (version 2) | ecosystem: Environmental > Aquatic > Marine > Oceanic | place: Pacific Ocean | collected 2013-06-22
TTACTTTGGCAAAAGAATTAGTAATAATATCACCTTGTAAAAAAGTTAACAATCGAGAGGTACTACACCTCTTAGACATAAGGGCAAAAACATATGCAAGGATATATCAAGATCAATAGGGCTATATTATATCACCCATCATTACAGAAAAAAGACAGATCATTATGTGAGATTGGAGCTTTCATTTGGATATTATTGGAAGCAAGTTTCAAGGATAGAGATTTCGACATCAAGGGACAAACCATAAAATTAAAGCGTGGTCAGTTATGCTGTTCGATTAGTTATATGGCTAAAGCGTTTAATTGGAATAGAGCCAAAGTTCAAAGGTATTTAGACCGATTGAAGGCAAATGGAACGATCCTAACCGATACGCCAATCGATACACCAGCCGATACACCAAATGTCCTTACAATCTGCCACTATGACGAGTATCAAGATATGCCAAACGATACACCAACCGATAACAAACAGAATAAACTAATAAGAATAAATGATAAGAATATAGATGATTTTATGTATATATGGGGGAAGTTAAAGGCTAAGAGAGGAAGTAAGAAGGTAGCTTTACAGAAATACAATAAAATTAAAAACAAAGTGGACGCTGACACCTTGATTGAAAAATATAATCAACTTGTTTCTAAAGCCTCTAGTCCAGAGTTTATTCCGCATTTTTCAACCTATTTATCTCAAGAACGCTGGCTTGATGAAGATAGTATAATTAAAGAAAAGAAGATAACCCCAGAACAATTTTTCCGTCAGAGATTTCCTAACAAAGTCCCAGATGGTTTTATAATGACATTTCACAGTTGGAATGAGATAACTTTTACCAATGGAAAAGAACAAGTTAGCTTTAATTATATGACAGGAAAGAAAATATGAATGGTTATTCTGTTCAACATATTTCTTATAATGCAACAAAACCTTTTATATTAGATATACATTATGCAAAGCGTATGCCAAGCATTAGTTATTCTTTTGGATTATTTTATAAAGAAAAATTAGTTGGAGTGGTTACATTTGGACAACCACCTTCACCAACTTTGTCAGCTTCCATAGCTGGTAAAAAATTTAAAAACAAAGTAATTGAATTAAATAGATTAGTTTTAAAAAATAACCTTAAAAATGAAGGATCATTTTTAATCTCTAAATCAATAAAACTGCTTAAAAAACCAACTATTATTGTTTCATTTGCGGATCAAAACCAAAATCATTTAGGAATATTGTATCAAGCAACAAATTTTATTTATACAGGAGCAACACTTAATAATTATCAATTTATTGATTCTAAAGGGAAAGAATTTCATTTTAGGAAAATTGGTCATTATCAAAAAGATAATAAAATAAAAGTTAATTTAGTTAAAAGAAGAATTGATGAAGATAAAATTAACAGAAAAGATATTGCTATCTTTTTAAGAAATAATAAAAAAAACTTTAAAAACAAAGATTTAGACACTATTTTTGGTTATAAAGATACTGCGGCTCATTGGTTTAGATTAGACAAAGGATTTAGTTTTCCCAAAGTTGATGATTGGATAAAATTAAAAACAATTTTAGGTTTTAATGATACTTATGATTTGCAAATGATGAATTATAAATTGGTTGCGGATAGAAATGAAATAATTAAAAAATTAAATTTAAGAAAAATAGAGATAAAAGGTAAACATAGATATATTTATATTCACGCAGATAAAAATGATAAAAAACAAATATTTAACAGTTTTAAATTACCATTAAAGCAATATCCTAAAAATTTAATCGACTGATAAGAACAAATACAGTACACTTCCGATATGGAAGTTTTAAAGAAAGAAGATCGTAGAAAAATAAAGCCTAAGTTTATAGGAACGAAGGAACAAAAGGCTAAAGGACAAGGCAAAGTCGTGATGATTAATGTTGCTGAGTCTAGTTTAGATATACTGCGGTCTAAGAAAGTCTTAAATACTGTTCAATATTATACTGCATTGAGATTTCGCAGATTATGGGAAAAGAGTCGTATTGGTAGTTATACTGCTAACTTTAATTCTATTGGCGGTGGCAACGCCTGGCAATCAATGGCTGAAGATCGAATAGACGCTATATATAAACTCAGTCGCAGTCATACTTGGTTAGGTGATTTTGCATTTCAACTAATGTATAGAGTATGCGTAGAAGATTTTAATTTAAAAGAAATATCAGCTATTTATCAATTTAAAAAAGGTTATGCTGGTGATCGACTTAGAGAAGCCGCTGAAGAATTAAAAAAGTTTTTCGATCAAGCAATTTAATGTTTGACTTTGTCGTCAGACTGTGAGATAAATTGCTATACTACCATTCGTGTAGATATACTATTCATATAAACATCATTTTAGGGGAGTAATTATGCCATATCATACTGGAAAACATAGTAAAACTATGAAAAAAAAGAAGAAGAAAAAAAATAAGAGAAAATAATGGTTAAGGTAGCTTCTATTAAAAATATTATAGCGGATCTTAAACCGAGACAACAAAAGACGATGAGAAGTCACGCTAGACACCATTCACTAAAACATATGCGATCTATGGCAAGAGATATTAAAAAAGGTCGAACATTTAGACAGGCTCATATATCAGCTATGAGAAAAGTAGGCAAATAATGGCTAAATTAAGAAAGCCACCTAAAGACAAAAAAACAGGATTACCAAAAAAATATTTATCTGGATTAAAAGGTGCTAAGAGAACAAGACGAGCTAGTTTAATTAAAAGAGTATCAAACCTTTATAAAGCTGGAAAGCGTATTCCTAAAAACCTATTAAAATCAAGGACTAAAGCCTAATGGCTGTAAAAAGAAAACCACTATCAGCTTCAGTTAAGGCTACTTTGCAGAGAAAAGCAAAAGCGTCTAAAAGATATACTTATGGTACTCTTGCTAAAGTATATCGTAGAGGACAGGGTGCTTTCTTAAGTGCTGGATCACGGAGAGTACCGATGGCGGCTTGGTCTATGGGACGAGTTAATAGTTTCCTAAGAGGATCTAGAAAACACGATCTTGATCTTAGGAAGAAGAAACGCAAATGAATGTTATATGGGTTATTACTGTTTTAATGTGGTATCAAAACATCGACACTCCAATTCAAACTGAATATTTATTAAAATCCTTTGAGACTAAAGTTGAATGTTTAGATTATGTATTCTGGAATAAAAAAACCTTAGTACAAGCATTAACAGCTGAACACGGAGCAAGAGAAGCTGAACTATTGAAAACTTGGGCTTTTTATTGTGAAAATAGACCACTAGAGGAAGTGTGAAAAAGATTGAATTACCAGAGTTTATTAGATTATCTCACTATCGTATAAAACTTATTAAAATTAACAGTCACATATGCTATGAGATTGGAGAGCAACAAGGCTCTTTTCATTCCAAACAAATGATTATATATCTTGATGAAGATATTATTGAAGAAGGCGGCTCGATTGCAGTTGACCTTGTAAAACACGAAATATTACACGCTATTTACTATGTGAGGCAATTAGAAGGTAAAAACGAAGAAGATACTGTAAATGGTATGGCAACACACTATACCGAGATCGAAAAGAACAATCCAGACTATGTGAGGTGGAAACTTCAAAACTTAAATTAAACTGTATTAACAGGGTTTACTCAAACAAAAGAGGTTAAAATGGGAAGAAAACTTAAACAAGACAACGCACAAGAAAGACTATTAGACGCTATAAGGAAAGGTCTAACTATTGAGGACGCTTGTGATTATGCTGGTATCGTTAAACAGACTTATTATAATTGGATTAATAAAGATGTAGAAACAATCAAAGACGAAACAGCTAAAAAAAATTTTATAGACTTTTTGGACGCTCTAAAAAAGGCTCAGTCAGAATGTCAAATGTATTGTTTAGACTTCCTAATGAAAGATAAATCTTGGCAATCTAAAGCGTGGGTATTGGAGAGAAGATTCCCAGATAGATGGGCTAAAAAAGATATGACAATCAATGAAAATAATGAGAAGGTTATAAACTTTACATATGGCTAAATATAGAGGACGAGATGTTAAACTAAACAAACCAATGCGTGGTGATGTTAAGAAGTTCAAAGTCTTTGTAAGAGATAAGGCAACAGGGAATGTAAAGAAGGTAAACTTTGGCTCTAAGGAAATGAGTATTAAGAAGAACATTCCAGCTAGAAAAAGATCATTTGACGCTAGAATGGGTGGCGTGTTAAAAAGAGTCAAAGGACAAAAGAATTTATCAGCCGCATATTGGAGTTTACAGGCTTGGAAAAAGGGATTTAAATTGTGAATGATAATCAAAAGATTATGCAGTGGCTAAATCAAACGATTAATGGTTTAAAATCAACTGAAGAAAAAGAATTTATATTCAGTAGTGAATATGCTGGACGGAAAGTAAACATAAGAATAAAGATAGATGCCATTAACAAGTCCTCAGAAGCAAGTAATCGAATCTCAAGCTCGTAATAGAGTATTAATAACAGGGCGTAGATTTGGTAAGACTTTTATAGCCATAGGCGAATTGTTAAACTTTGCTTGTAAGAAACCCAGACAAAAAGTTTGGTATGTAGCACCGACTTATAGACAAGCTAAACAGATATGTTGGGCTAAATTAAAAGAAGTTGCTTTAGAAAATGATCTAGTCAGCTATATAAACGAAACAGATTTAACAATAAGACTACACAATAACTCAGAGATTTCTTTACGAGGATCAGACAGATCATACGATCAATTAAGAGGTGTAGGATTAAATTTTCTTGTATTGGACGAGTTTGCTGATATTCCAAGTGACGCATATTATTCAGTATTAAGAGCCACATTGTCTGACACCCGTGGACATTTTTTTGCGTGCGGAACTCCGAGGGGATATGGCAACTGGGCTTATGACCTTTATATGAAGGGCAAAGAGGATAATGATTGGAAGTCTTGGCAGTTTACAACACTTCAAGGCGGACAAGTAGAGCCAGATGAAATTGAAGCCGCTAAGTCTGATCTTGATGAACGGACATTCAGACAAGAGTATGAGGCAACATTTGAGACATATGCTGGTGCTATCTATTATAACTTTGATAGAGAGCAAAATGTTAAAACTTTAAAAGATAATAACACTACCTTACATATTGGAATGGATTTTAACATTGATCCAATGAGTGCGGCAGTGTTTCAGATACATAACAATATTATTAATTTAATTGATGAAATAGTTATATATTCATCAAATACAGACGAGTTGGTTAAGGAAATCAAAACAAGATACCCTAACCGACAGATAATAGTCTATCCAGATCCAGCTTGTAGGCAAAGAAAGACCTCTGCTGGTGGAATGACTGATTTAAACATATTACAAAACGCTGGATTGACAGTAAGAGTTAAAAATGCACACCCTCAAGTAAGGGACAGGATTAACGCTGTTAATTCACGATTAAAGAATACAAACGATCAAAGAATGATGTTTATAGATCCAAAATGTAAGAACATCATTAGAGGATTGGAAAGACACCTTTATAAAGAGGGAACTACGCAACCAGACAAGGATAGCGGATTTGACCATATGAACGATGCCATAGGCTATGCGGTAGATTATTTGTTCCCTATAAGAAAACAATACACAAAACAATTACCTCAAAGATGGAGCGTTAAATAATGTACATAATGAATCAAAATATGGATTCCTTAATTCGAGATAAAGAATTTATGGAAAACCGACACGATAACTATGATCTGATGATCCCTAGATGGAATTTTTATTTAAGATCATACTTAGGTGGAGATGAATACCGATCTGGTGGCTTCTTACACGAATACGCATTGGAACTAGATTTAGAATATCAAAACAGAATTAACTACACACCAATAGACAATCATTGTAGAAATATCATAAGTATTTACTCAAGTTTTCTATTTAGAGTACCACCAACAAGAGAATATGGCGTGTTGGAGAGTGATCCTAGTTTAGAATCATTCTTAAGTGATACAGACCTTGACGGACAGAATTTTAATGCGTTTATGAAGAACGCACAGACTTACGCTGGTGTTTATGGGAATGTTTGGATATTTGTAGATAAACCAGAAAGCAACGCACAAACTAGAGCAGAGGAACTTAACCAAGATATAAGACCTTATCTAACGATGGTAACGCCAGATAATGTTATGGACTGGAACTATGTAAGAGCCGCTAGTGGTCGTTATGTATTGGATTATATTAAAGTTAGGGAAGAAACTACATCTGATGGAGCATATTTCAGAATATGGACACCTAATGATATTTCTTATGTATTCGTACCAGAAAGAGGTAAGATTAAAGTTATTGAAGTAAAGCCTAACCAATTAGGAACTATACCAGCTATTTGCCTGTATAATAAAAGATCACCAAGACAAGGTGTAGGGATTAGTGATTTGACAGATGTTGCATTATTGCAACAGTCTATCTACAACGAGTTATCTGAGATGGAACAGTTGATTAGACTATCTAATCACCCTAGCTTAGTTAAAACTCAAGGTGTTGAGGCTTCTGCTGGTGCTGGTGCAATTATATCAATGCCAGATGATTTAGATAGTGGATTGAAACCTTTTCTATTACAGCCAAGTGGATCAAACCTAAGTGAGATTAGATCATCTATTGAGCAAAAGATTGAGATGATAGATAGAGCAACTCATATGTCTGGTGTTAGACAAACTAAAACCCAAGTCCAATCTGGGATTGCTTTACAGACTGAATTTGAAAACCTTAACTCTACATTGAGTGAGAAGGCTGACTTATTGGAAAACGCTGAAGAACAGATATGGAGTTTATGGGCTATGTGGCAAGGCAAGTCGTTTGATGGTACTATCGATTACCCAGATTCATTTAATCTTAGAGATTATGCTTCTGATCTTGCATACTTACAACAGGCTAAAGCAAGTGGAGTTAGATCAAGCACATTCCAAAAAGAGATCGATAAACAAATTGTGAGTGCGGTTATTGATGATGACGCTGTTATTAGTACGATTAATGACGAGATCACAGCACAAACAGAAGTTGGAGTATTTGAAACAGCACAGACACAAGCGGAAGTAGCTGAAGAAGATGTCGAGTAAGATAGACTTATCGGAAGATAGCAAAGTCAGTTTACCAGCCAAAAACCTTTTATTTATACTAGCGGCAGTTGCTATTGGTAGCTTTAGTTATTTTAATCTATTAGAAAGATTAACCCTAGTAGAGACTGAGCTTCAGTTAATTACTAAAGACTTAGAGGCGGCTAATGACTTCATTGATGGAGTGCCTAAAGGCGATATGGTTAGTCCTCAGATACAAGAGCTTTATATGTTGACGGAATTTCTAGCTGGTAATGTCGAGAAGTTAAAAGAGCAAATGGAAGAAGAAATGCCAATGATTCAGAAGAATGATATGGTAATTCAATTTCACGAAGAACGGATAATTGATTTAGAAGAAAAAAATGGGAGTTACAAACAATGATCGAAATAGTGTTTGCTATGATGATGATACAAAATGGAGACAAAGTTTTAGAGTATGTTCCAACTAAGGGAATGTCTGATTGTTTGGCTCAGAAAAGAGTTGTATCTAGATCCATAGGTGAAGATCAAGAAGGAATATATATCCAATGCAAGGAAGTGAAAGCTGAACTTGAGAATGATATGGGAAGGCTAAGAATTAAACGAATCATTGAATAGGGGGAGCTATGATGTGTCGTAACTGCGAACACGAGTGTCATTGTGGAAATAATGGACAGTGTGTTATATGTAAATGTTCTAACTGCGAACATAACGCATTAGACGAATTTTGGAAAAGAAATGCGGAAGATAAAGAATTACACGAGCCACATAAAGACTGAGAAGGGAACTTCACAAGGTAGAAACCCTATAAAGTCTACTATGAATAAATCTAAGAGAAGATCATATAAAAAATACAGAGGACAAGGCAAGAGAAGATAATGGCTGATAAGATAGAAGATTTAGCACAGTTAAGAGAAAACCTTGTAGATGATATTGAACTTAGACATACCAATAGATTAAATATAGCTCTTGAAAACTTAGAAAGAGATGTTGTTAAAATAGCAAACGAACTACCAACTAAACAAGGTAAGTTGTTTGAAGCACGATTGGCTGTTGAGATAAGACCAAAGCTAAGACAAGCCATTGATGAACACTACACTCTATGGGCTGATGGCACTGTTAGAGAATACGATAAGGTTGCTAAACAGGTCGTAGACAATATGAAAGTGCTACCAATACCAGCTAAGTTTAAAACTCTTACTGAAGTTGATATTGAAACGATAACAAACCTTAAACGACTAAAGTTCACAGGCTTTACAAATATTGGAACGGAAACAGTAAACGCTTTAGCTGATAATGTTTATTCCTCGACAATAAGTGGAAAACCAATTAATGATATGGTTAAGTCACTTCAACAAAGAATAAACGGAGTTTATATTAAAGCTGATGTTGATGAGATAAATGAATTAGTAGAGTTTGTTGCCTCTACAACAGATGAGGTAGCAAAGGCGAAGGCGATAGAAAGATTACACACCTTTTATGGTGCAGATCGTGTTGGAAATAATATGAGAAGATATGCTAAACAGTTAGCACACGATAGTTTAATGGAATTTGATGGACAGTTTACTAAAGCAAAAGCAGAAGAAGCTGGTCTAACAAACTTTCTTTATTACGGGGATATAATTGGTGATAGTAGACCATTTTGTATAGCGAATAGAGGGAAGATATTTTCAGAGGAAGAACTTAGAGATAAGTGGTCATCTGAGATTTGGAAAGGTAAATCAACAACCGATCCATTTACAAGTAGAGGTGGATATAATTGCCGACACCATCTACAACCGACTGATCCAAGTTGGTATAATGAAAATGGCGATCTTATAATATAGGAGAATACTACTATGGCTGACGAGCAAAAAACGGAGATTGAGAATACTGAATCTCTAGAAACAAAACAGGAAGTTGAACAACAAGAGCCAATGATCGCACAAAGCGAATTGGATAAAATTCTTGAAAAGAGACTAGCAAGAGAAAGAGCGAAGTTTGAAAAAAAACTTAATGGCATTGATCTTGACGAAGCAAGACAACTCAAAGAAGAAAAAGAAGCTAAAGAGTTAGAAATGCAAAAACAACGAGGTGAATTTGATAAAGTATTGAAAGAAACAGTATCTAAAAAAGACGCTGTTATTTCACAATACCAAGCCGAGTTACAAAAAGTAAGAATTGATGATGCATTGATTAAAGTAGCGAGTGAACAACAAGCTATTAAACCAGAGCAAGTCGTTAATTTACTTAAAAACAAAGTCCAATTAGGAGACGATGGTAAACCAGAAATTATTGGTGATAATAATGCACCAATGTATAACGATAAAGGTGAGCCACTTAGTATAAAAGAATATGTTGGACAGTTTTTAGATGACAACCCTCATTTTAAAGTTGCAACACCTAGTGGTGCTGGATCTAGATCGAGTGTTGGTGGTGATACGCCCAAACCTTTGAACTTGGCGGAACTAAATATGAATAATCCCGAAGATAAAGCAAAATATGCTGAATATCGTAAGGAGAAATTATTAAAAAATTATTAACTTATAAACCATAAAGGAGAAATATTATGGCTAACGAATCAACAACGTCTACATTAGACGATTTGATCTCGCCTATGGTTGCAGAAGCTCTATTTGTAGCATCTGAAACTTCAATTATGCGAGGTCTTGTAAGAAACTACACAATGCCTAAAAATTCAGGCAAGGTACTACAAGTGCCAATTTACCCAACTGTAAGTGCGGCGGCTGTTGCAGAAGCAACTGACCTAAGCAACACAGCAGTATCAACTTCAAAAGCTGATCTAACTGTGTCTGAAGTTGGAATTATGACAACTGTAACAGATATGGCTTTAAACGTATCTGAATCAGATGTGGTAAGAGATCTAGGAAAATTATTTGGTGAAGCTATTGCTAAAAAAATTGACACTGATCTAACTGCTTTATTTGACGGATTTTCAACTGCGGTTGGTGCGGCTGATGCGGCTATCACTGTTGCAAAAATCTTTGAAGCAGTATCTAAGCTAAAACAAGCTGGTGTACCAAGCAACGATATGTCTTGTGTTCTACACCCAGCGATTGCTTATGACTTAAAAGCTAACCTAACTAATACATTTGCAAACCCTAACCCAACTGATCTAGCTAACGAAGCATTAAGATCTGGTTATGTTGGTCAACTTGCTGGTGTAAGTATTTATGAAACTTCTAATATGGCTAACACTGGTACTACTGGTGACTATAAAGGTGGTTTATTCCATAAAGACGCATTAGGAATTGCTATGCTTCAAGACCTTAAAATTGAAACTCAAAGAGATGCTTCAATTAGAGGAACTGAAATTGTTGCCACTGCCGTTTTCGGTGTTGGTGAGCTACACGATTCATATGGAGTTGAAGTATTGGCTGACTCAAGCATACTTTAATCTTTATAGGATTAACGTTAAAAGGGGGGGGATTTTTCCCCCCTCTAATTATTTACAAGGAATTTTATTATGGCATTTGCGGCACGCACAGATTTAATTACATATCAGCCAGATATTGGTGATATGGGACTTAGTACAGCACAGCTTGATACTTATGTAACCCAAGCAATAGCAGATGTACAAAGAGATATTAGAAACAAATGGTGGTCAGTTTATCACAGCAATCAATCAAGAAACAGAAGTTATGCTGGTGGTATAGAAATTGATCTAACTTTACTTACTGATTCACAATGGACAAGAGCAACAGTTTATAGATGTTTGGGATATTATGTTTGTCCATCATTAACAAAATTTAATGCTACTGGTGACGAAGATCGTTTCCAACAAATGGGTATTTTTTATCGAGAAAGATATGAAGATGAATTTGCAGATATTTTACGAGATGGTGTTGAATATGACGCTAATGATGATAGCACAATATCTGACGCTGAAAAGGTTGCAGTTCATTCACTAAGATTGGTTAGATAATGGTAACAGTTAATATGCAGATTGAAGTATCTGCTGTTAAAGGTGCATTAGATCAGATTAAAAGAAAGATCCCTAGTGCTAGTCGAAAAGCTATGGCATTGACTGCAACTTTTATACAGAATGTTATAAAAGATCGTACAAGACAAGGAAGAAGTGTTAAAGGTGGAGCATTTAAAAAATACTCTAAAGGCTATGCAAAAGTTAGAGCTAAACGAGGTGCTACATTAACACCTAATTTATTTTTTACTGGTCAGATGTTAGGGAATATGTCATTTAAAAAATTATCTCAAACTAAAGGACAGATATTCTTTCCTAATAGACAGGCAAATATAAAAGCATTTTTTAATGATCAATCAAGACCATTTTTTGATGTAAACAGATCAGAAGAAGATAAAGCAGTTGAAGTATTTAGAAAATCATTTGAAAAAGAATTAAGAATATGAGTGAAAGAGAAGATATTGCGGCTCACATAGTTACAACCCTTACTGCGGTTAGCAGTCCGATTACTTTCGGAAAAGTAACGAGAGAGCCTTTTGAGATAGATGAATTATCCCAACAACAATTCCCAGCAGTCTTTGTACAGACCGCTGATGAAACTAGAGAAGATATTACAATCAAGAATAGTAATATAACTCGTACAGGGACGATTGATTTTAGAATATTTGGTTTTGTTACCAATGCAAGTGCAAGTACAGTAAATATAGACACTAAGAGAAATCAATTAGTGACAACAGTTGAGACTGCATTGGATAGTGATAGAACCAGAAATGGCAACGCATTGGACACCCAATTAGTTGCTGTTGAAACTGACGAAGGAAGCATATTTCCTTATGGTGGTGCGATAATCACTATAAGATGTTTCTATAAATTTACACAAGGAACACCATAATATGAGTGATAAAGTTTATTTAATTAAAAATGGGATTACTGTTTTAACAGACAATCCTAATAAATTTCTAGCTGATGGGTGGAAACATAAGCATAATAACCCAGAAGCTAAGAAACCAACAGGGAGAAAATATGGCAAAAAGAAAAAAACTCCAAAATAAAGACGGAGAATCTATTGAGGTTTGGGATTACCAAGTAGAGGAAATGATTAAGCAAGGCTGGTCTGATTCATCTGCAAAACCCAAAAAAACTAAACAACCAAAATCTTTTAATACAGAAGAAGGAGAAGAATAATGGCAGTACATACAGGATCAGCTGGTCTAATTAAAATAGGTGCGAATACTGTTGCGGAAGTGACAGCATTTACTATGGAAACAACAGCAGATGTAATTGAATCAACTCAATTAACTGACACTAACAAAACATACGAAGTAAGCAGAAAAGATGGAACTGTAACTATTGAAGCCGCTTGGGACGAAACTGACTCTAATGGTCAGATCGTATTACAAGAAGCAACAGGAGTTACTTTGCTACTTTACCCAGAAGGTGCTGATAGTGGAGATTATTTCTACACAGTACCAGCAATCGTAACAGGAAACTCAGTTGCGGTTACTATGGACGATCTAATTAGATTATCTATTACTTGTCAAATAAATGGTGCTATCACAAGAGGCACAGTATAATTTGACAATAAATCCAATTTAGGATAAAAGGAGCATATGTCTAAATCAATCGACTTTGTAAAAGACCATTTCAATAAATATGAAACTCGCAAAATAATCGTTCCAGAATGGAAAGACGATGATAATAAACCACTTGAAATTTTTGTTGAGCCAATAACATTGGAATTGAAAAAGAAAATTTTAGCTAAAACTAAAATTGATGAAGTTGAAGCGTTAGCATATGCTCTTATCTGGTTAGCTAAAGATAAAGATGGAAATAATCATTTTACTTTAGAAGATAAGTTTGTATTAATGAAAAAAGCTGATCCAGATGTTGTAGCAAGGGTAGCTGGGGATTGTATGACAATTCCTACATACGAAGAAGCTAAAAAAAAATAGCTGACGACACAGAATTACATTCATATTTCGATTTAGCAGATTACTTAAAGATTCCTGTCTTTGAAGTTGAAAAAATGACTTACGAGGAATTTTTAATGTGGATTGCTTACTTAGACGATAAAGCTAAGAAGGAAAGAATCGAAATGAACAAACAAAGAAATCAAGCAAATATTCGTAGGAGATAAATGGCAGATAAAAAAGTAAAAATAATTATTAGTGCGATTGATAAGACACAACAGGCTATTAATAAATCACAAAAGAATTTAGCTGGTCTTAAAAAATCAGTATTAAGCCTTAAAAGTGCTTTTATAGGATTAGGTGCTGGATTAGTTCTTAAATCATTTGTAGATGTTGGAAAAGAAGTTGAGAGTTTACAAGTTAGATTTAAGTTTTTATTTGGTAGTGCTAAAGAAGGTGCAAAAGCATTTGATAACCTAGCAGACTTTGCGGCTAAAGTTCCATTTAGTTTAGGTGATATTGCGGCGGCTTCTGGTAATCTTGCAGTCGTAGCAAAAGACGCAGAAGATTTATCTCGTATATTAGAAATCACAGGTAATGTTGCGGCTACAACAGGATTAGACTTTCAAACTACTGCTAGTCAAATTCAAAGAGCATTTAGTGGCGGTATAGCGGCGGCAGATGTATTTAGAGAAAAAGGTGTTAGAAGTTTATTAGGTTTTCAACAGGGTGCTAAAGTATCTATTGAAGATACTGTAAAAGCATTTGAAGATGTATTTAGTGGTGAAGGAAGATTTGGAAAAGCAACAGATGAATTAGCTAAAACATTTGAAGGTACTGTTTCAATGTTACAGGATTCAGTCTTTAAATTTCAAAAGACTGTTGCTGAAGGATTTTTAGCTGAATTTACTAAACAACTTGGCGATCTTAAAAAGTTTCTTGATGCAAACAAAGTATCTATTAATGAATTTGCAATAGCAACAGGCGAAGTTCTTGCTAAAGCATTAATAAAATTAGCTGGTGCAATAAAAATTGTAGCTGAAAATTACAGAGAGTTTGAGCAATTAGTTGGTGCATTATTAATTATAACGGGTGGATTTGCTAAGAAAATAATTGGTTTAGCATTAACTGTTGATGCTTTAGTTGGTGCTTTTAAAGATGCTAATAAACAAATTAAAACAACAAATACAGAATTACGAATATTTAACAAAACCATTGAAAGAAATAATAAAGTATTTGAAGAAAACGAAAAGCAACTCAACGAACATAAAAAATCATTAGCGGCTGTTAAAGATCAATTTACAGCCTTAACAAGAGCAGAAGTTGCATTTGAAGAAGGTTTGAATCAACAGAAACGAGCCGCTAGAGAAGCTAATAAAGTATTAGGAACTTATGGCAAAACAGCAAAAACTATAAGAGAAGAATTAGGCAATAAGTTAATTACAGGATTAAGTGGTGCTGAAGAAGCTCTTGGTAAATTTACAACAGGAGTTGCAGAAGCTATTGTAATGGGAAAAAGTTTTGGCTCAGTCTTAAAAGTATTAGCACAAGAAATATTAGTGTTCTTTATATCTCAATTATTACAAACAGTCATAATGGCTTTATTCCTAAGAGATGCTTTAGTTGCTATTGAAAACAAAATTGAAGATTGGAAAAATGGTCTTAACAATGCAAGTAGTTCACAAAGAAATTTCACTAACGAGATATTAAAAACTAATGCGGCTTTACAACTACAAAACTCATTGATGGGTGGTCGTAAAAAACCAAGTTTATTAGGTGGATTATTTGGATTTGCAACAGGCGGTATTGGTGGAGCTATTGGTGGATTGTTAGGATTTGCTGATGGTGGTCGTCCACCTTTAAATAGACCATCTATTGTTGGTGAGCGAGGTGCAGAGTTATTCGTACCAGATTCGGCTGGAACTGTTGTTCCTAATGAAGCTCTTGGTGGAACTACAAACATTAATTTTAATATTACAACAGTCGATGCACAAGGCTTTGGAACATTATTAGATAGCAAGAGGGGACAGATTATAAATATGGTTAATACTGCATTAAATTCTAAAGGAAGGTCGGCTCTAGTATGAGTGGTGCATTTCCTACAAGTCCGATTGCGGCAAGTGTTGTTATTTCAACAAACCAAACAACTTTAGTATCTACATCTATTAGTGGTCGCAGACAATCAAGACAATTACAAAATCAACGCTGGGGACTCAGAGTAGTATTCCCACCAATGACTAGATCAAGTTTTGCTCCGATTATAGCTTTCATAACAAAACAAAGAGGGCGTAAAGAAGCATTTACATATACACCACCAATCATTGATGACGCACAGGGTAGTGAAACAGGATCAGTATTAGTAAACGGAGTACACGCTGTTGGTGATACAACTATTGCTATGGACGCATTTGCTGGTGATGGTGCTGGTCGATTTAAAGCTGGTGATTATATTAAGTTTGCCTCACACGATAAAGTTTATATGGTCGTAGAAGATGTAACTTCATCAAGTAATGCGGCAACAGTAACAATAGAGCCACCATTAACAACTGCACTAGCTGATAATTCTGCTGTTACTTATGATAGTGTTCCATTTACAGTAGCATTAAAAAACGATATTCAAGAAATACAATTAGGCTCAGACACTTTTTATAGATTTGAGATGGATCTTATTGAGGTATTATGACTAGAGGTTTACATTCTGATTTACAGACTGAATTAGCCACCGATCATTTAGACCAGATACATTTAATTCAATTTACTATTGGTGGAACAACTTATTATAGAACAACAGGATATTTTGATATTGTTTATGATAGCAACACATATACTGCAAATGGTGATATATTAGGAGTTCCAAGTATTCAAGAATCAGCCTCGATTAACACAAGCCAAGTTGATTTAACTATTACAAGTGTTAGTCAAAGTTTTTTAAGTTTATTTTTAAATAACGATCATATACATCAGCCTGTTACGATTTTTCGTGCATATTTAACTGACGCTGGTGCATTGGTTAATAATCCCTATACATATTTTGATGGTTATATTTCTGGTTATACAGTAAATGAATCAACAACATCAAGTCGTTTAACAATTAATATTGCTAATCATTGGACAAATTTTATGATGAAAAAAGGTCGTAAAACTAATGATAACTCACAGCAACAAATATTTAGTGGTGATAAATTTTTTGATCACACCACAACAGTTATAACTGATCTTGAATGGGGTAAAACAACTGACAAACAATAATTTAGTTTACGCAACTGATTCTGACATAGCTGAACTGATTAATTTCTTGATTGGTATGCACGATGAAGCAGAAACGCTTTATCCACCATATGATAAGTTTTTAATGAGTAAATTTATCAAACCAATCGTAGCTGATAAATTATGTATATTGTTAAAAGAAGATCAAAAGATAATTGGTGCGATGGGTGGAATCATATCAAGATGGTGGTTTTCACATAATGAATATTTAGGAGATGCTTTTTTCTATATAGCTAAAGAGCATCGTAGCTATCAAAATGCAAGTGCATTGGTTAAAGGATTTAATGATATTGCTAATAAAAAATTAATACCTTGTTTAATAGGAACAGCAGACGGAAACGATTTAGATAGAAAATCTGCATTGTATGAGAAATTAGGATTTAGAAAAATTGGTGATATTTTTGCAAATGGAGTTTAAATGGGTTTCGTAAAAAGAATTATAGATAATGTTATTGACACAGTATCAGACGTTGTAGATGAGGTAGTTGATTTTGCTTCTGATGTTGTAGAGGAAGTTGTATCTTGGGTAGTTCCAGAAGTACCAGAACTTCCAGAGTTTAATGCAACGCCTGTTGATTCACAAGACTTAGGAACGCAAGGAATATTACTTAATAAAAGAAAAAGTGATAGTTCATTACCATTGATATACGGAACAAGACGAGTTGGTGGTAATCTTGTTTTTTTAGCAACATCTGCTGATAATGAACATTTGTATATGGTTATATCTATATGCGAAGGTCAAATTGCTAAATTTACTGAACTTTATATTGATGAACAACTTTATGCAACTTACACAGGATCAGATTCATCTTATGGATCAGATTTAATAGTTTCAAGTTTGACATCTGGAAGTAGTGTTGGTAATTCAAGCAATCTATCTGTTGAAACAACACACCCAGCATATCAACAAACAGAAGAAATAGATGGTTCTGAAACTACACGCTCTTTAACATCTTTTGCTTTCTTCAATGGAACTGATAATGGTTTTAATGCAACTACATTAACAACATCTGGTGCTTTATCTTTTGCTGTAAGTCCATTTCAAGAAATGTTAAACCTTGGGTGGAGTACATCACATTTAGGAAAAGGTGTCTCTCATTGTTATTTTAAATTTAAATATAACTCAGACGCATTTACAGGACTTCCTAAGATTAACTTTGTTATCAGAGGTAAATTAATTAATACAAATTTAAGTGGATCTACTTACGCATATTCTGCAAACCCAGCATATTGTTTATATGATTATTTAACTGCTACTCGATATGGTAAAGGATTATCTGCTAGTGATATAAACACAAGTTCATTCACAACTGCGGCTGGTGTTTGTAATACTTCAGTCACACCATACACAGGAGCAAGTTCACAAAACTTATTTGAAACTCACGCTGTTTTGGGAAGTAATACTAAGATTATTGATAACGTAAGAAATCTTATCTCACCAATGAGAGCTTTTTTCACATACACAAGTGGATTATATAAAGTTGTTATTGAGGGAACAGGATCAAGTGCTTTATCTATCACAGAGGATATGATTATTTCTGGAATACAAGTAGTCGGTGAAAGTAAACAAAACAGATACAACAGAGTCATAGCAAGTTTTGCAGATAAAGATTTAAACTATCAAAGCAACGATGCTATCTATCCACCAAGAGATGAAACCAATGTTGGTGCAAGTTTTAAATATGCAACTATGTTAGCGGCAGATAATAACGAAGAATTGCATTTTAATATGACGTTACCAGCTACAACTGATTATTATACAGCAGAAGATTTAGCAGAATTAGTTTTAAAAAGATCTCGTGCTGGTTTAAGAATATCATTTACTGCAACTTCAGAAGCACAGAATTTAGTCGTAGGAGATATATTTCAAATAACTCATACAGGAATGGGTTTTAGTGCTAAGAATTTTATTGTAACAGGAATAGCTTTATCAACTGCTGGAAGTGTAAATATTAATGGTGTTGAATATACTGCTGACGCTTACACTTATAATACTAAGATACAACAGCCATCAGCACCAGTGTCATTCTTACCAGATCCAAAGACTGTTAATGCTCCTGTTTTAACATCTATAACTGATACGCCTGTTAATGTTACAGAGGGCAATTTAAATGTAATTATGACTGTTACATTAAGAAATACACCAGACTTCTTTGTAGATAAATTTGAGGTTGTTTATAAAAAGAGTACAGATACAATTTATAAATCTGCTGGAATATCATCTAACACAGTAAGAGAGATCCCTGTTGAAAGTGGTGTTACATATAACGTAAAAGCAAGAGCAATAAACGCATTGGGCTATAAATCAGCTTATGTTGCTGGCGATCATTTCGTTGTTGGATTTAGTGATCCACCAGCTAATGTTGCAAATTTCTCAATAGACTTTCAAGATGAGATTGCAGTTTTAAAATGGGATCCTTCTGCTGATTTAGATTTAGCTTATTATCATATTAGATATTCACCAAATGCTAGTGATAGTTATCCTAACAGTATTGTCTTAGTTGATAAGGTCAGTCCACCAGCTAACTCAGTCATAGTACCAGCTAAAGCTGGGGTTTATTTCATTAAGGCATTTGACTTATTAGGACACGAAAGTTTGACTGCTGGAAGTGTTATAGGAACTGTAACAGAATTTGCTGGTCAAAACCTTGCAACTACAATTACTGAAGAAACAGCATTTGCTGGAACTAAATCTCAAGTTGTTGTTGAAGGTAATGCTTTGATTCTTGCTGGTGACGCAGTTACCTTATTTGACGCAGTAAGCGGTGATTTTGACGATAGAGTTGGTTTCTTTGATGAAGTAGATGGATTTGAAAGCACAGGAACTTATACTTTTGCTAATCAAATTTCATTAGGTGCAAAATACCAAGGTCGAGTATCATCTTATTTAAATGTAGATCAATTAGATCGAGTTTCTAGCTTTGACGGACTTGCTGGATTATTTGATTCTGCACAAGGTTTGTTTGATAGTGCTGGTGCTTCACCAGATATGGACGCTAAATTATTCATCTCAACTTCAGATGATAATTCAACTTATACAGCATTTACACCATTTCAAGATGGTAATTATGAATTTAGATATGCTAAGTTTCAATTAGTATTGACAACAAATTCAAGTTCACAATCACCAAAGGTAAACAACGCACAAGTCAGATTGTTTATGGCTGATAGAACTGACACAGGATCTAACATAGCAAGTGGTGCTGGTACGAAAGCAGTAACATTTAATAAAGCATTTTTTTCAGAGCCAAGTGTTGTTATTCTTGCACAGAACGCCGCACAGAATATACAAACAACTATTACTAGTAAATCAGCAACAGGATTTAGTGTAACTTTCACTAATGCTGGTGGTGCGGCACAAGATATAACATTTGATTATGTTGCCAATGGACAAGGCAGAGCCATATAACTTTACAAATAAAACAAATAACATTATAAGGAGAACATAATGTCACAACACGATTATAACATAGCCAATCAGACGTTTCCAGCTACAAGAACAGATCTGAACAACGCATTAGGTGCAGTTGCAACTAATAATTCTGGTAACTCACAGCCAGCCACGACGTACGCAAACCAGTGGTGGTATGATTCAGACGATAACAAATTATATTTACGCAATTCGGACAATGACGCTTTCGTAGAGATCTTAACGATTGGTGCAACATCAGATAAAGTTGAAACATTAACTGCAACAACTTTAAATGGTATTCCTTTTTATACTGCTGATAATTCTATCTATACTCACGATGTATCTGGAACAGATAACACTGCTGAAGCTAATGCCGCTTATGGAATAAATGCCTTAGATGCTATTACAACTGGAGACCAAAATGTAGCTATCGGTCAACAAGCTGGAACTGATATGAATACTGGTAGTAAAAACGTAATGATTGGTAAAAATGCATTTGGAAATGCTACAAGTGCAAATGAAAATGTTATCATTGGATATTTAGCTGGTTCTGCACAAAATGCTACAAGTGGTTACAATGTTGTAATTGGTAATGAAGCCGCTGAAGAAATGACAAGTATGAGTGAAGCAACTGTTGTTGGTTACAAAGCCGCTACATCAAATACAACAGGTAGTAATATCTTAGCTATGGGCTATTTAGCTTATGATGGAGCAGATACTGAAAATCATAACTTGGCTATTGGTTCTAATGCACTAGGTGGCTCGGTTGCTGGCGGAGAATATAACGTAGCCATAGGTAACTACACACTTGATGCTTTGACTTCTGGTGATGGCAATGTTGCAATAGGTTATAATGCTGGATCAGCTTTATCAACTGGTGCTGAAAATGTAATTATAGGAAAAGATGCTGTTGGTGCTGGTGTATTAACTGGAGGTGAAAACGTAGTTATAGGAACGGGTGCTGGTAACGATATGACATCAGCAACTGCAAGTGTATTTGTTGGTGACAATTCTGGTGCAAATGTAACAACGGGAGCTAGAAATATTGCATTAGGAAAAAATGCTATAAAACAACCTGATACTGAAAGTGATAATCTTGGCATAGGGTACAATGCTTTAGAAGGAGCTATAGCTGGCGGTGAATTCAACGTAGCAGTTGGAAACTATACGTTAGATGCATTAACGTCTGGTGATGGCAATACTGCCATTGGCTATCAAGCTGGTAGTGCAGTCACAACTGGTATTAATAACGTATTTACAGGTAAAGAAGCTGGATTTGGAGTTACTACAGGTAGTTATAACATAGGTGTTGGTATGCAAACCATTAATCAAGCTGATACAGAAGAAAACAATTTAGCCATTGGTTATGTTGCTCTTTCTGGTGCAGTTAATGGTGGAGAAAAAAATGTAGCTATTGGAAACTATGCTTTAGACGCACTTACTTCTGCTGATGATAATGTTGCTGTAGGATATAATGCTGGTAATGATATTAACTCAGGAGCAAATAATACTTTTGTAGGTAAACAAGCTGGTGATGGTGTTACCACTGGATCTAGTAATATATGTATAGGTTCTCACGCTACTCTTGCTACTGCTAGCACTGCAAATGCTATAACTATTGGGATAGCAATAAATACTGCGGCAAATAATTTTTCTTTTGGTAAAGCAAGTAATGTTGTGACTAATGATTTTGATACCGACGCTGATTGGTCTAGATCTTCAGACGTTAGATTAAAAAGAAACATACAAGATACAACATTAGGTTTAGATTTTATTAATGATTTAAGACCTGTTAAGTTTCAATGGAAACCAAGTAATGAAGTTCCAAAAATAATGACTTCAGAATACAATGAAGAAAATCAAAAGAACTTAGATTATACTTCTCACGGATTTATTGCACAAGAAGTTAAAGAAGCAATAGATAAACACGGAGATCAAACATTTGGTGGCTGGCATATAGACGAAACAGATAATGAAACACAGCGTGTTAAAAAGAATATGTTTGTAATGCCATTAATAAAAGCTGTACAAGAGTTGTCGGCTCAAGTAACAACTCTACAACAAGAACTAAAAACCATAAAAGGAGAATAATATGGCAGTAACTAAAGAATGGGTATCAGCTAAACCTAAAACAAATGCTGATGGTAATGTAACAGAATGGTCAGTTGAGTATAAATATACTGATGGTGACTTTTCTCATACATTTAGTAAATCTGAAAAGATAGAAGCACCATCTAAAGCACCTAGTGGATATTCTAAATCTGAAATACTTGGTCTAATGGACGAAGCTCACTGGGACGATATGTTTAATAAAAAACATAACGTACACAAAAATCCACCAGCAGTAGATACTGTTGATAATGACTTTGATATTAACTCATTAAGCTAGGAGCAAAAATGGAAGATCAACTTAAACAAACAGTACAAGACTTAGTAAAAATTATTAATGAAAAAGAAATAGCTATTACTAATCTAAGACTCAATAATGAATCTCTTTTAAGAGAAATAAAAAACTTAAAAGGGGAAGAAGTTGATGCCGAGTCAAAGTCAGAAGAATAGTGAAACATTAATCCGTCTTGAAGCTCGGATTGAAACTATTGAGAACAATCATTTGGTTCATATCCAAAGCTCGATTGAAAAAATAGAACGCCATATTTCTTCAATATGGAAAGTAGTCGGTTTATTGTGTTTTATGTTCACAATCGTATTCGCAGAGACAGTTAAATCATTTGTAGATTTATTAGTTATTTAATAGAGGGATATATATGGAGAAGTGTATTCTCGTAATATCAGACCAGCACGCTCCTCACCACCACCAAGATATGATGGCTTTTCTTAGAGCCATAAAGAAGAAATACAAACCAACTCGTATTGTAAATATAGGTGATGAGATTGATGGACACGCAATAAGCTACCATTCACCAAACCCAGATTTATCTAGTGCTGGTGATGAATTAAAAAAAGCAGTAGAAGTAATCCACGAATTAGAGGATTTATTTCCAAAAATGGATTTAGTTCATTCTAATCACGGAAGTTTAATATTTAGAAAAGCATTAACTCACGGATTGCCTAAAGCCTTTATAAAAGATTACAATGAGTTTTTAGAAGTTGGTAAAGGCTGGAAGTGGCACGAAGATATAGTTATCAAAGCAAGTAATGGACAGGATATTTATTTCTGTCACGGAAAGACAGCTAACATTCTTAAACTTGGTCAGCAATATGGAATGAATGTAGTGCAAGGACATTATCACACTAAGTTTAATATTCAGTATTGGGGTAATCCAAACGCTTTACATTGGGGACTTCAAGTTGGCTGTTTAATAGATAAAGATAGCCTTGCTTACGAATATAATAAGTTATTTAAAGATAGACCAATAATTGGTACAGGAATTATTATTGAGGGATTGCCTTATTTGCTACCAATGGTCTTGAATAAAGGTGGAAGATGGAATAAAGTCGTTCCTTGATGAGTGCATTTAAGAAACAAGTCGGTGGAACACATTATAAAGATCATAAGATACAGCCTTATGAATTTATCCAAGAGAACAATTTAAACTACCTACAAGGCGTAGTTATAAAATACATAGTTCGATATCCACAGAAGAATGGAATACAAGACTTGGAAAAGATTATTCACTATTGTCAATTAGAAATCGAAAGGTTAAAGAATGGTAATGGCAAGAATTAAAGTCCCAGATCGTATGCAAACAGTTAATATTCGTATGTCGATAGACAATTTACGAGTGGTGGCTTCATTAGATTATAATTACAGTCCCACAGGAATTACGCCTATGGCGATATGGGTAAAGATTAAACCCAATGAAAGTACATTAGATCGTGAATTACGATCTTCTGGCAAGCTGGCTTCTCTATTAATGCAATATGGGTGTCCGATGAAAGAGATAGCCGACACACTAACAAAAGACAGTATAATCGGACAAGTTGTAAACTATATAACAAAAAATTTAGAGGATATATTAGCTGGTAATCAACCAGATAAAATCCCTAATTTCTCAACTGACATTTATAAAATAAAATAGGAGAAACATTATGGACTTTATGAATTATGTTTGGAAAGTAACTGACATAGCTAATTACAAATTACCACTATGGGCTGTTGCTTTAATCGTTGTTGGAGTAATAATTGTATTCTAATGGAACTTAGAAAAAAAACAGACTATCTCATTATCCATTGTGCGGCTACTAAACCCTCAATGGATATTGGGGTTACTGAAATTCGTAAATGGCATTTAGATCGTGGCTGGAGAGATGTAGGCTATCACTATATGATCAGAAGGAATGGTGAAGTTGAATTAGGTAGACGAGTAGATGATATGGCGGCACACGCCTCTGGTTATAATCACAATAGTATAGGTGTTTGCCTTGTTGGTGGAATGGCAGAAGATAACTCTGCTGAAAATAATTTTACAGATAGACAATGGACAGCTTTGCTTGATTTAGTGAAACAGATCCAAGCGGACTATCCAGATATTAATGTCATAGGACATAACGAAGTAAGTCAAAAAGAATGTCCAAGTTTTAATGTACAACAATGGAAAGAGGATAATTTATAATGTGGTTATCAATATTACCAACAGTTTTAAAAACAGGTGCTTCAATATTTGCTAATAGACAAAAAGCAAAAGTTTTAATGTCTGATGCTGAACTATTACACGCACAAAAGATGGCAAATGGTGAGGTGGAATATCAAGCGGCTGTTAGACAATCAAATGATAAAGGCTGGAAAGATGAGTTTGTTTTAATTTTGGTATCTGCACCTGTGATTTTATTGATATGGTCTGTATTCTCAGATGATCCAAATATACAACAAAAGCTAGATATGTTTTTTGATAAGTTTTCTAATTTGCCTTTCTGGTATCAATCGTTATTTATTGGAGTAGTCGCAAGCATATATGGTTTAAAAGGTGCGGACATATTTAAGAAAAAATGAAAAAGGTCAAGGTGACACTTCACCAGCCTTTAAACATCTTTACATTAGTTAAATCTCTTTTAACAATTACAATCCTAGAAGAAGTTGTTGCACAATACGAAGTCATTGACATTTACCCTTCATTGGAAAGAACTCATACACTTGAAAAGCTAATCAAAGCTAATAAAGATAATGTTTATGCTAGTGATGTTAGATTAGATTGTTTTTATGAATGTACTGAATTAGAAGATCGAGAACTCTTGGCGAGAGATTTCTCAACCAAGAGCCACGACTTAACGATTAATTAAAGATCACCAAATTCATCTTTAAACATTTTAATATAAGCTATTAAGCCCATATAACCTACCACCCCTAAGAGTGGTAGAATTACAAAGTATAATAA
>Ga0209232_1000464_pt1 | contig 24869 bp, 27 predicted proteins | sample ETNvirenome_2_60_FD_184066 | JGI IMG/M metagenome (GOLD analysis project Ga0209232, IMG submission 184066) | Marine viral communities from the Pacific Ocean - ETNP_2_60 (SPAdes) (version 2) | ecosystem: Environmental > Aquatic > Marine > Oceanic | place: Pacific Ocean | collected 2013-06-22
AAGCTGAATCTCCAAACATAAGTTTGTTGGTGCTGTTGATAGTTAGTCCTGTGCCATTCGTATGAGTAATGGTTACATTACCATTATTAAAATTCATTACCCCACCACTAGCTAAGAATAAATCAGACCACATAAGGCTAGTTGTACCTAATGCAATCCCATCGCTTGTTCCTGGAGTCAATGCGTTTTCTACTAATACCATTTCTTTCGAGTTGTTTGCATGAAAGTTTATAGTATTAGAATCTGCGAAATCTATCTTAGTTTCGTCATCTTCACCGATTTTTATATCAGTTATTAAATTGCTTACTGCTGGGGGTTTGTTTCCTATATATGCCATAATAAAGTTCCTCTATTTTATTATACTAATTTTCTATAGAAATCTTTAAAGTTCTACTTCTAGAGTTTCTTGATTGTTAAGAGTTCTAAACTCATTTAAAGAATTAACATAATCGCTATCTATTGCCCAGTTGCCATCTATGTATGTAAAACAATGCCCCCAAAATTTAGTTGGCTCTGAGACATCTTCGTATACATCATGAGTAGTTGAATTTACCCCAGTAAGTTCTATATTACCATTAGAGGATGTAACAACACATGATGTGCTATCAATAGTAATGGTTTCAGTATTTTCTATACATGAAATTACTTTATTATCTGATTTTCTAACTAGGATTTTTGCCATTTAACATTGCCTTTTCTTGAGCTTCAATTTGTTTTTTGAAGTCATCATCTATTGTTTTAAGTGGACCGATTACATTTATCATTTCGCCTTGACTACTACCAGGTGTTAAGTTTTTTGCTCTTTCTTGTAATTGTAGTTTAAGAGTTTCTTTTTGGTGGGTGTTAACATTTTTAGTATCAAATGAACCATCATCTAATTCTTTTTTTAATCTAGACCAATGTTCTATTTCTCTTACTCTATCAGCACCCATTCTTTCACGTTCTTCTTTTTCCCAAAGTTTTTCTTCTAATTGTATTTCTAATAATTCTAATTCTAAATCGTCTTTTTCTTTTTCAATAGCTCTTTCTAATTTTTTTATTCCAACTAAAAGTTTTCTATATCCATAAGATTCTTCTCTTAAATTTGTGTAAAAAACATTTTGCTCTCTTACACATTGCCAGTATTTACTAGCTTTAGTGGGATGCCTGCCATCATTAAGGACAGAGTAACGCATTTCAGTTTCAGTTCTGTATCTTTGTACTTTGTTATGCGTATCTTCTAGTTCTGCTTTTAATTCTTTTAAGAACTTGTTATGTTCTTTTTTTAACATTGGAAAATTATTCAAGTGTTATTGCTCCTTGTACTATTTTTGCTCCACCTAATTCAGCATCCTGACCATCGTAAAAATTATTTAATGCTATTATACCAGCGTTTACTAATTCTTGTGCTTCTGCTTTTGTTTTTATTTCGTAGCCATATTTCTCTACCCATTCTGTGCAATGTTCTACACCACCACCATATTCAGCGTTGTCTACTGCTTTATATATATCACCTGGATATCCTTCAATTGTAAATCGTTTTGCATCACTATGTTTGTATTCTGTTATTTGTTGTCCATAAAAATAAATCATAATATTCTCTCCTAGTGGTCAAAATGTACTATATCATCTGTTGCAGAACCATAACTTGTGGTAGTTCCCCCACCAAAAAATACTGCGGCAGATGTGCCGCCACAATCCACATTATCTGATGTTGAGTATCTATCTACGCTTGATAAACCATTTGTAGGACCTGATGCCCAACTTGTACCATTCCAATATTCACTATCATTGTTAGCAATTCTACTGCCACCTGTAAGTATTACATCTTCTTTAGTACCAGCACTTTGAAACACATTTCTTATATTAGACATAGAGTTAACTGTTGATATTGAAGTACCATCAAATGCTTCTGTGCTTTTTCCATTTATAGCATTGTCACTTTGCGAAGCACCACCGAAAAATATACAATCATTAGATGTTCCTGCCGCAGCAAGGTATGCTTTACCTGCTGCCAAATCTACACCTGTATCTGACCATGATGTTCCATTGTAATCTTCTATTTGTGATTGATAAGCACCTACATAACCACCTGCTGATACGGCATCAGTTTGAGTGCCACACATACCAGGTTGTTCGCCACCAGTCACATTTGCTGTGCCACCACTACTCCATGATGAGCCGTCATATTCCTCTGATGTTTTTGCTTCTCCAGATGCAGTTGTACCACCTAATGCTAGACCTGCTGTTAATGTTCCTGTTCCTGCTGGTGTCATTCTCGCAGTTGCCATATTACCACCAGCAGTAATGGTACTACCATTATATTCCTCTGTACTGGCTAATTTAGTACTACTTGTATTAGCTCCACCACCCGTCATACTTGCAATTCTTGAAGTACCTATTCCTATTGCGTTTCTACTTCTTGCAGTAGATAAAGATGCATTAGAAAGACTAAATATTCCACCAGCAATAGACCTTTGTCCAGCACCAGCAGTCATACCATAAAGTGTGCTTCCATAACCAGTGCTATTATTTTGCCTATAATGATAAAACATTGCACCACCATTAAAAGTGTTAGAGTACCCGACTTTATCACCAACTGATGTAAGTTGCCAACCTCCACCACCTTGAGCATTAGTTAACATTTGTATAAGAGTACCTATAAAATTGTAACCAGTTGTTGGGTTATAAGCTACTGCCGCACCTTGCTGTTTAACATCAGATTTATCATCACTATCAGAACCACTAATAACTATTCTTTTAAATTGAGGGTCAAAACCAATAGTTGTCGTAAAGTATGGTTGTCCATCACCATTTGATGTAGTCCAACCACTTGTTAATCCTTGTGTAATTCCACCTGCATATTGTATAGCTAACCCATTTGACCTAATTGGTTGACCGTTAGAAACTGCCCATGTAATACTATTATCAGAGCCTGTTGTAAAATTAGTAAGTACAAAGTCATCTACATCATCATCCCAAAGCATTACATGAGTTACGTTGTTTTGTGTATCAAAAACAATAGGATTATTTTGATAACTTACCCAGTTAGAAGCTTGACTAATACTACTATCGCTATTTCCAATATGACTATTCACAAGACTATTTTTTGAATATGAAGTTGTACTATTTACTGTAAGAGTTGAGCCACTACCTGTAATAGTACCAGCTTTAACTTTAAAATCCCCAGATGAAAAACCTTGTGATACATTAATAATTCTATTTACATTACTGTCATAGGTAAAATATGACCTTGCATTTGCAGGGTCATCGTGAATAACAGTAAAAGCACTTTTACTTAAAGCGTTATTACTACTTATATCAGTAAATGTTATAACAACTCCTACGATATCATCAGGGTCTCCATTTTCTGCTGAACCAGAAGCAGGACCACCTTTTTCAAAAAATGTTACTGCTCTGTTTCCTGCTCTATCAAAAATCAAAGACCCATGACCACCATTGACATATTGATTAGCATTACTACCACTATTATCATCACTAGGTCGATACAGCATACTTAAATTAATGTTTGCTATTTTTGGAGAGCCTGAACCACTTGTTGTAAGTGATGCCCCAAACATTGAAATATCGTTCTTATTACCAGATGGTATGGCATAATCAAACATAGTACCTATAAATCTTTCGTTATCTTCATCCCATACTATACCGTGCCCCATTATTTCGCCGTCAGTATGTATGGTAACCTTATCTCCCCAAGTTATAGCAGAACCATTCCAAGTTCCAACTCTTACAGTAGGGTATCGGCTATTAGCATTATCTGAACCCAAAACTGCTACATAAGTTGTACCACCATAAACAGCAGTACATGCTCTATTACCATAACTTTGATAATTAGCACCAAATGGGTGGTCGTTATCACCTGATGTCATGTCTACATTTGCAGGGTCTGCTTGTGCTATAGGAAATTCACCTGATAACAATGTATCTACATTAGCTTTTTCTACATTATCTACTTTACTTATGTTGCCAACTTCGACATTATTTACTTTACTTATATCTGCCATAAGTTCTCCTTATGCTAATAATACTTCTGTTGTATTAAAGTTTACATAAATACTGTCTGCACTTAATGCTACTCCAATTTTTTGTACTGTATCTCCAGAACCTGATGGTGCTGTAGCAGTTATTTCTCCTGCTGTTGTACCAACAAATAAATCTGCACCTGGTGTAAAGTTATATGTATCATCTCTTAATACACCAGCTATTAATATTTTTACTGCTGCATCACTACCTGACGAATTTGCTTCTAATGCCACACCTATTGCTGGCATACTTGTTGCTGCATCAGCATCGGCTTCGTCTAAGTCACCATCACTATCTATATATACTACTTCACCTAAAGCTAATCCTGTTTTAGCTATCATTGAAACTACAACACCAGTAGCTTTATGGTCTGCTGATGGGGCAGTATCTCCAAATATTAATTGACCTTCATCTGCTAATGTAATTGTTTTATCGTCTGCTAGTACCACATCTTGAAATGTTGTAGTAGAGTTAAATGTTAATCCTGCATCATCTGCGTGAGTTATAGTTGAATCATTGTCAGCACCAAATCCTAAAACAGCTGCATCACTATTTAATTTTAAATCATTACTCACTAATACTGCTGTTGAAGCATTCAAGTCTATAGTTGCTTCACCATCAATTGTCATTACACCATCTCCTGATTGATGTATGAAAGTAGCAGCGTCTCCGAAAGTCAACTTATTTGTACTATTTAATGTAAGCCCCGTGCCATCGGTATGAGTAAGTGTAGTATCATTGTCAGCTCCAAAACCTAATACTGCTGAATCACTAGACAGTTTTAAATCATTACTTACCGTCACTGCTGTTGTTGCAGTAAAAGCCACTGTAGCCGCAGCGACTGTTAGTGTATTAGAACTATGAGTTATAGTTACGTTTCCATTATTTAAATTTATTACTGAACCACTGGCAAGAAATAAATCTGACCACATAAGACTTGTGGTTCCTAGAGCTGTCCCGTCACTTGTTCCAGGCGATAAACTATTTTCTGCTAACTCTACTTCTTTAGCATTGTTAGCATAAAAATTAATTTTATTTGCATCTTCAAAATCAATTTTAGTCTGGTCATCTTCACCTATTTTAAAATCTGTTTCTAAGATTTCTACAATCGGTGTTTCAGCAGGTTGATTTCCAATATATCCCATATCTTAATCCCCTATTCGCTAATTGTGTCTACTACACTGCACCATACGTCTAACGCATTGTTTGTATTACAGTCCACTTTTAATGCATCACCACTTACTAAAACTATTTTACTCCCCCCGTCAATAAGTTCCAAAGATGAACCAGCAGGAATAGAAGCGTTTTTAACTAAATAATAATTAGCACTACTTCGTTCAATAAAACAGTCTACAGTAATTGCTCCTGTAGTAATGTTAGCAAGTCGTAACCCTACAATAGCGTCATCACTGTTAGCAGTTCTGATGGTCGCTCCTGAAGTGCCAGTATCTCTAGCTACGCTATTTTCAAAATCTTGTGCCATTTGTTTAGTCTCCTATATTTATTATACTAATTTCATTTACAATTTATAACGCTATTGCCATCGCTGTTGCAAAGCCTTTAGTAGATGCCCCGATGTCAGAAGCTACCTCTGATGCACTTCTACCTTCTATGACTGTGCCGTCTACTCGCAAGAAATCATTATCTACTACACCTGATGTAAATTGTGCTACATCATGTTGCGATATACCTTTTGCAATTTGTAATTTATTACTTGCTATCTCAAGCCCAGAGTTAGTTCCTAAATCGATGCCTAATACCGAACTTGATGCCGCCAATCCGTCTCCTGCAAATAATGTAGCCAAATCTGCTACTGCTTCTTTCTTAGTTGCATTGCTGTCGTTTGCGTCTATAAATGCTATACTATCTCCATCTGCGATTGCACCTGCCGTCAAACCATTTAAGTTATCCCCAAGTATAACGTCTGTTCCACCCACCGATATAGTCTTACCTGATTCAAAATCTATACCACCGTCATCTATTGTTAAAATATCAGAACCATCTACGTTGAATACCATCTTACCAGCATTACCACCTGATTCTGCTGTGGCTGTCGTAAAGGTTACTGACTCAGCGGCTTTATTAGAACCACCATTAGTAACTTTAATTTCAAATGATTCAGTAGCAGAAGTACCCATTCTTAGGGCTACGTCTGCATTATTAGCATCTCTAAATAAATCTATGTCTGCATTAGATGTAAGTTTTGCAGATGAATGAGTAAGAGTAACATTTCCATTGTTAAAGTTAATTACTGCAGCATCTGCTAAAAATAAATCTGACCACATTAAGCTAGTGGTACCTAACGCTGTGCCATCACTTGTACCTGGTGACAAACTATTTTCAGCAAGCTCTACTTCTTTAGCGTTATTCGCATAGAAGTTAATTTTATTTGCGTCCTCAAAATCTATCTTAGTTTGGTCATCCTCACCAATCTTAATGTCTGTAGCAAGTAAAGATGTGATTCCTGTTTGAGCTGCATCTATAGTAAAAGTTAAATCAAATGGGTCAGCATCAGTTCCGTTATCTGTGTCAGTAAAGTTAATATCAATACCACCACCTTCTACAAATTTAATTTCTTTATTTTCAGTAATGGTTACTTCTGTGCCATCACCATCTTCTATTACGAAACCATCACCCATGTCTACTGTGTCACTACCCGATGCTACAGTTAATTGCGAACTAGAAACTGATACTCCTGAACCTGCTATTGCACTTAAGAAGTCATCAATACTTTCTACGATTACATCTCCAGTTGCACCACCGTCTAAGAAAAGCATGTGGTCACTAGCTTGAGCTACTGTGCCTGCACTAGCTACACTAAATAATTTAGTCGCTAATGTGTCAAGTCCAACTCTCTTAATAGTTCCTGCATCTGAGTACATAAGTTCATCTGCCGCAGCAAAACCTGAAGTAATTTCTGCTTGACCTGAAATAATATCATCTGCCAACATACCATGTTCAACGGCACCTGCTTGAATTGTCATAGCACCATTTGATGCTAATCCAATATCACCACTTACAGCTACTGGATTGTAATTCGTATCATCACCAACAAGAATATGTCCTGCTGTGTTTGTGTTCATAAATAAATCATCACCAGTAATTGTTAAATCACCTGTAACCGTAACACCACTATCGTTAATTTCAAGTTGGTCAGTTCCATCAATATCAAAAACCATTTTTCCGTGATTGGCTGTACCTGATGCAGTTGCTGTACTGAAGTGAACTTCTTCAGCAGTTTTATTAGAGCTACCGTTTAATACTTCTATAGTAAGTGATTCTGTTGCCGATGTACCTAACTTAAGAGAAACATCTGCGTTATTCGCATCTTCAAAGATTGTTAAGTCACCACCTGTTAATGCTGTGATAGCTTGAGATGCCTCCACGTTTAATGTGACATCACCATCAGTTCCACCTCCAGATAATCCTGTTCCAGCAACTACACTTGTAATATCTCCGTCAATTGCTGTGCCATTTATTCTGAATGTTTTACCTGATGCTAAGTTAATACCAGCGTCATCAACATCAAAAATGTCCGTGCCGTCTACGTTAAATGTAAACTTACCGTGGTTACCTGTAGATGATGCTGTAGCAGTTGTAAATGTAACAGACTCGGCTGTCTTATTAGAACTACCATTTAGTACTGAAATAGCTAAAGATTCTGTGGCACTTGTACCCATTCTTAGTGTTACATCAGCGTTGTTTGCATCTTCAAATATGTCTACGTCATCACCAAATGTTTTGTTAGTTAGAGTATCTGTCGTTGCTCTACCTACTAATGTATCAGCACTTGCTGGAAGTACAACTGTTACGTTACCAGAATATGCAGAGTGTGGTGCTGCTTGTAATTGAGTATAATGAGCGTTGCTTACTTCACAGTAAAATCTTACATAAGACTCTGCACCAGAGTTTTTAATTGATATAGCACCTGACTCCATGTCAATACCATTTGAACCATCTACTCTAACAACACCTGAACCATTTGGTGTAAGTGCTATATTACCGTTTGAAGTAGATACTAAACCATTACTATTTACATCTAAGTCGCCACCAAGTTGTGGTGAGCTGTCATCTACTACGTCTGTTATTGCACCCGATGCTGCTAACCCTGATACAACCTGAGACCTTGATACTTTTTTCAAGCCTCCACCAGATGTATCTATTGCTAGGAATACGTCATCATTTGCTATGGATGATATTTCTGATAAATCTCCAACGGCTGTAGAACTAAAACTTGTACCATCAGCAATTAATAAATTACCTGATGTATTACTTGCCATAATGATGTTGCCATCAAATCTTACATTTCCTGCATCAACCAATAAAGCAGTTGTTTGAGAAAGAGTTTGATTTGTGCCTGCTGCAGGAGCACCACTAATATATAAAGTTGTAGCAGCAGTTGTTGTAACTGAAGAGTTACTAGCTGCTAATGTTGGTGCTTCTAGTCTTACGTGTGAATATAAAGCTGCAGTTCCTGAAGCTGATGTATTATTATCTGTAATTGTAGATGTATCTAGATGAACCATAGCTCCATCACCAGGAGTTACGTTTTTATCACCATCTAAAGTTAAACCTGTTAATGTTCCTAATGATGTAATTCCTGATTGAGCAGCATCTACTGAAAGGACAGCGGCACTTGCTGATATACCTGTACCTGCAAGTTTACTTGCAAATGTGTCTATACCAACTCTTTTTAATGTGCCTCCATCAGAATATAATAATTCGTCAGCATCTGCTAACCCTGAAGTTATCTCTGCCTGTCCTGAAATAATATTGTCATTCAACATGCCTTCTTCAACAGCACCTGATTGAATTGTTGTGACACCTGCGTTAGTTAATTCTACGTCACCTGATACTTGTACTGGGTTGAAGTTTGTACCATCTGCTACAAGAATCATACCATCTGTGTTGGTGCCCATAAATAAGTCATCACCTGAAACTGTTAAGTCTCCAGCTACTGTAACATTACCACTTGTATCAATTTTTAATTTAGTCGCACCTCCAACTGTTCCTCCTGTATCAATCTTTAAACTATCACTATCATCATCGTCTACACCAATTGTAAATTTATCAGTTTCACTAAGTTGGAATGTTAGGTGTGGGTCACCTGATGTAATTTCAATGACATTTTCTCCACCCTTATTTGTAAGAGTGGTGCCATCAAATAAAAGATTAGCCTCTCCAGCCACAGCAGAACCTGTAGCAGTAAGAAGCCTGTTGTTTACGTTACCACTAATTGCTACAAGACCTTCACCAATAAAATTAGACTTAGTTATATATTTAATTTTATCTGGCGTTTCAGAAACATCTAATACAAGAACTAAATCACCGTCTGCCGCATCGGTTATTACTTCTTGGTCGGTGAAGATATCTTCATCAATAGCTGTAGCTTTGATATTAGTATCAAATAAGTTACCTCTGGTCAGTTGACCATATCTGCTACTTCGTGATGGCATGGGTTACCTCCCCCAAACAATACCACGGATTCTTACGTTGGTTGAAGTTGCCCTGATAATGCTTATTTTGTTGTTGAAAAAAATACCTTCATCAAAGTATCCCTCATTTTCTGGGATTAACATTGTTGAAGTTGACGCATCTCCATCAAACTCTATATGAGCATCACCTAACTCAACTACGAAAGAAACTTTGTTAGCCTCCTCAAAATTGGCTGCTATATCAACAGCAGTTTCAGCAGAACTACCTGTAGTAGTATGAGTAAACGATTTGTGTTTACCATACGTCTGAAGTAATTCAATTTCCTGTCTGAACAATTTATTATTCGTTGTCATTTAATTTCCTCATTTAAATTTTAATAATGTAGGTTTAGCATTTCCGAGATGCAATTTACTATAATTCTTAGCTGATGCTATCCCTGGGATACTAAATCCTTCTTTTCTAGATATACTCTCTACAGACATATATCGAGGTTTATCTAGTTCAGCTTTAAAAGTTTTAGCTAAAGAAGTAACATATTCCAGTTCTTTCTTTAAGTTATTATACTCAGTTACCTTACGTAATAACTCTGCTGATAACTTTGTAAGCTTATTAGATAATAATCTTTCCTTAGAGTCTTGTTTTAATGAATCTGAGTTTACTTGTTCTAGCAACTCTAATGCTTCATCTTTTTTAGCCTCTACTTCACTCATGTACTTTCGAGCACCCTCATTATCGTCTTCTAGATAATTTACATGTATCTCTAATTGTTCAATTGTTTTTGTCTTCTCTATATTTATTTTACTAATATTGTCGGCAAAACTTTTCAATTTTGCATATTTTTTTTGAGTTTCTTTATTAGTATCTGCTACTTGTTGTAATTCACGCTGTATAATTCTTGTTTTTTTGACTTCATTATCATAGTCCCTTTTAAATTCCATACGCTCTTTACTTAGAAAATCAATATTTTTTTCTTGTGCTTTTTTAGAAAGTTTTATTTCATTTAAATCTTGTACAGCATTTAAAGCACGTTGTTCAGCCTCATGTAATGTCTGTTGCACTTGAGGCAGTAATTCTGCTTTAGGTTTTAAATCGGATAGCTCAAGTTCTGTTTTATCTTTAAGTTCCTCTAAATCAGCTACCGTATTCATTGCTTTTTTTTGTTCTTTAAAAGCATGGTCAGCTTTTTGTTTTAGTTCGTCATTCTTAGATTGCACATTATGAAGTTTAGTTACTTCAGCTTGTAATGCATCAATTTCAGCTTGAAGCTGTTGTTCTTTTGCAACATTATTTAAAACAAATGAATTTTGTTTTTTCTTAGAACTTTTATTGTCCTTATTAAAAAAACTATTCAACCTCATTTATGACCCTTGGCTCTCTTGCAAAGTATTGACCTAAATCAGATTTATGCAAATTTTGTATCCACGCTTTCGGTTCATATGTTGGGGAAATGCTTATTTTACTTCCAGTTTTTTCATCTTCTACTACAATAGCTGATAAAATTAAATTTTCAATGTCAGCCCCGTAAGCCCCGTTTTTTCCAAAAGGGATGTCAAGTTCTTGCCTTAATTCAGAATAACTATATGTTCCTGCATCTGTATCTAAATTATTTGGTGAGTATTTTCCCTTTAGCATTATGTCCACCTCGTATCTAACAAGTTGAGCTACTTTAGGAGTTACTTCAATAGTTACTTCTTTTTCAACTTTTTCTTCCTCTTTGACAGGTTCTAAAGTTGCATATCTAGGTTTTTTATTTTCTGGGGTTTTGATTGTTGTAGTTTTTTTGGTAGATTTTTTCCCTGCCATTTTAACTCCTTTTTTTAAATTTCTTTTTAGTTCTTGACACAGTTGACAAGAATCTTTGAACTGCTGAACTTCTTTTCACGCTTGAAGGAGTATCTTTCTTCCTTCTAGCTATAGGTCTTTTACTAACCCTTTCACCACCTTTACCATGTCCTCCAACACTTCGTGAATGAGCTCCAGCTCCTGTTCCTCTAATTCTTTTTTTACCTCCTCGATTAACAACACTGTTTCCGACTTCTCCACCTTTTACCCATCTATGAATTGTGGGGTCCCACTGAGCTCCTTGAAAAGGAGGAACTGCTAACTTCTTTTCTAATTTTACACCATTTTTTACAGGTGTCTTTCTTACATAAGTATCATTACTATCTTTCATGTACATTTTTAAACTGCGTAAGATATCTTTATTTTTAGTTTTTTTCATTTGCCTAGCAACAGTTCTTTCCCACTCTCTTCTTTGAGTAGGTGTCATGTTTTCAGCTTCTCTAGCTAAGTCAGGGCTAATTGCAAGACCTGCAATAAAAGCAGCCCATTTACCTAAACTAGGAGATTTACGAACTGCGTCTTTTAAAATATCTTGTCCACCAACTTGTGTCATTTCTCTTTGTTCTTTTGCCTTTTGAGCCATTTGCACTTTTACAGCTTTATTGAAATCTTCTTCATTTTGATTATCTCTTTTTGCATCATATTTTAGTTTGCTGTATACAGCTTCTGCGTGGTGGTCCATTTCAGAAATTTTATCTTGTATCCAAGAAGGTAACTCATCTTTATCTTCTATTATGTCATGAGCCATTTCAGTTAATTCAGATACACGGTCAAGATTTTGTTTTGCTTGGTAGCCCTCTTTATCGGAATATTTCTTTTTAAAATATAAACGTACATCTACTATGCCATCTTTTTGTGGTGGTCTTGCAGATGCACCTCGTGCTACGCCTTTGTTTTTGTTTTCCATAATTTATTATACTTTCTTTTTTCTTAGAAATTCATCAAATCTATCTAAAGATTTTTCAACTTTGCCTGTCCCAGTTTCTTTTTGAACTTTATCTTTAATAGCTTTTACTTTAGCTTGACTAGTTTTTAATTCTTGTGCAGTCATTTTTGGTTCAGGTGCTTTAGCTTGTTTTATTTTTTTAACTTTTGCCGCTAAGTTTTTTCCAACCTTACCTAAAAATTTTGCAACTTGTGGTGAGTAACCCAATGCTGAGTATTTTCCTATTTGTTTAGATGCATCAACAGCTGCAGATTTAACCTCTGCTTGAGATTTTGCCTTAGATGCTTGTTTCTTAGTTTGTGCAGTCTTATAGCTTTGACTTGTAAGACCTGAATTTTTAGCGTGTTCTAATCCTGTACCATGTAATAAGCCACCTGACTTACCTGAAAATACTGCACTTGCTGAACCTTTTGGATGTAATGCTCCTTTTAATTTAGTTACACTACCTGGTTTGTGATTTTGACCTAAAGATGAATTACTAAAAGCGTGCCCCAAAGCATTAGATTTAGTTTCCCCCATCGTCATACCAGAGTAAACTCCAGAACCTGAAGTTCCCATTTCATGGGTATCTCCCATTTGGTGCACACCTGCTGAACTTACCATGAAGTTTCCTTCGTGTGGGGTGCCGTCTGGTTTAAGTGCGAATGGTTGTCCTTTTTCATTTGTACTGGAACTAGAATGCACTTCAGCATCATGTGCTCCCATACCACCTTGTGCACCTTCTAAGTTTTCCCTAAGTATCCAATGTCTAGTTGCCTCATTAAATACATATCCTTCTGCTATTTTTTTCTTAGCAACTTCAGGGTCAGGATATTTATCATCAAAACCTCCAGAGCCTTCTCCATCAAAAGCTTGTTTAGGAATACCTGAATCTATTAAATCTTTTTTATATACCTCAGCAGCTTCAGTGTCTCCTGCTTTCATAGCTTCTTTATATTGATTGAAATCTTCTTTTTGTTTGTCATTCAAGTCATGATTTAAATGATGTATACCATCATGTCCACTATCAAATTTAGAAGAGTTGTCTGCAAAATCTGTTACTTTACCTTCACTATCGTGCACTTTAGTTGTGTGCCCACCTGTTGGATTCCCATCATCATCAAAATTAGTATGTGCATTATGGTCTTTACTTTCAAAAGCTGTTTTTTTACTTTCCATTCCTTCATCAGAATGTAATTTATCATATTGTGCTTCTACTTCTTCTTGATGATTTGCAAAATAATCTATTGAATCTAAATGGTCATCACTACCTAAGTTTTCATATCCAACATCATCTATGTGGTTATTAATTAAATCTTTATCTGCAACCTTTCCCTTTACAGGAGTTGTCTTATATTTAAATGTGCTTTCAAGCGTTTGGGCTAAAGCTTTTTTATCTTTTGCAGACATATAGTCTTTATATTTACCTATGTGATGCACTAAATTCATAGCGTAATGATTCATGTTTTCAGCATCATCAAATTCAGGTACAGCTTTTGCTTCATCTTTCATTTCTTTTATTTTCATTTTTTCTTCAGCCGCTCTTTGTTTAGCTGCCTCAGCTTCTTCCTTAGCCGCTTGTGCTTCTTCAGTTTTTTGTTGTTTAGCCTCTTCAGCTTGTTTAACAACTTTTTGTTTGTTGTGCATTTTACCTAAATATTTTTGTAGGTCTTTCTTTTCTTTAAGTTCGTTTATAGTGTCTTCTTTAGTGTGATAAGGATTATCTTCACCATGTCCTTCAACCACTTCATGTATATAATCTAATAGACCTGACTCTTCTGCTTGGTCTATTAATTGTTGCGTTTTATCATCAACTTCACTTTGCCCTGCCCCAGCTTCAAATGACTCTATGTCTTGTTCTTCTTCTAGTTGTTCTGTTTCAGTTGGTTCATCTTCATCATCTGTAGTACCTGCTTCTGCATCAGCTTTAGCTTTTGCATTTATAGCTTTTAACTTTTCTTCAACAGTTTGACCATCAGAAAGGGCAGAAGCTGATTGAATTTTTTCTGCGTCTTCTATCTCTGATGGTTCTAGTCCCTCTACCAAATCAGGATTAGCTTTTAATTCTGCAAGTGTTAATCCACCCTTTAATCCTTTAGGAACTTTTGTGTTTGCTGTATCTAAAGTAACTGTATCACCAGTAAGGTCTTCACTTGTTTTTTCTTCATAAAAATTTACTATTTCTTGTACAGACTTTTCATTCAATACATATTTTTTATCTTTGGTATATTTTATTTCTTTTGGGCTAAAACTCTTTGTGGTTTTTAAACCATTTTTTTTCGCATAATTAATTAAAGCGTGTCCCTTACTATTAAAACTTCCATCTGAATCTGTTAAACCATATTTTGAAGCTAGTTGATGAGCTTTACCACCAATTACAAATGTAGAGTATGGGACATCTTCTCTCTTAAAACTAGCAGTATCTAAATTTTTTGGTTTTGGTGCGACCCCATCTGCTAATAAATCATCCACAGATTGTGGTGCATCTGGAGTAGTTGTATCTTGTAATGTTTGCTTTGGTTCATTTGCAGGAGTAGGGTCTTGTGCTTTTGGCATTGGTGGTGGTTCTATTTTAGATTCTGGGTGAACTTCTTTTATAAGGTCAGCAATTACATTTTGTGCTTCTGGAACTTTAACATTATTATAATCCGTATACATTTTCATTTGATTATCATCTTTAAAAATAGGTTCATCAAGAATATTTGTGTATATGTCATTAAGCACATTTTTAATTTCATCAGTTGCTTCAAAACTACCAAAATCAACATTTGTTTCTGACTGTAATATATTTTTAGCGTTTTGAAAAAATTTACCTATTAAACTACCTAATTTATTAGTACCAATTTCTTCTGATGCTTTATATACTTTATCAATTTTTTCCTGTGCTTCTAAAGGTAAAGAGTTGTAAATATCTGCATTGAGTCCGTGTTGATAGAATTTTTTAGCATCCTGTTTCATTTTATAGCTACCAATAGTAGATTCTATTTCTTCTTTAAATAGAGATAATGCCTCTGCGTTATTCCTGTGTTGACGTTCTCTAGAATCTGCTTCTTTACGTGCAAATTCCTCCCTAGTCAAACCTTCTGGAATATTAAGGTCAGGGTCTTTCATTAAATTGGCATATATTTTTTCAGCTATCGCTGGCATTCAGTAGTCCTTTTGAGATTAAGATTTCTTTGTTTTCCATGTGTTTAGCTTCAAGCCCATCTTTACTACCACCGTAATATTCTACTGCAAAACCTTCAGTACACATTCTTTTATTTAACGTGTTGTCTTCATTGACTTCCACGCCATCTTCCCAAATTTCACCTAAGATTCTACCGAATTTACCTCTATCTAGAGAATGTAGAGTAATAGTTGAGCCTACAGGACATTTATCCAACATGTATTGTTTAGATAGTAATCCCCTGGCTTTTTCTTCTAAATTTCTTGTTCTAGATTCTGGCGTGTCGATTCCCATTAATCTTATTCTTTGCTTGTTCAGGATAACATTAAAGCCTAAATGAATATCTACGTCTATCGTATCTCCATCTATAATCTTAACTACCGTACATTTATAAGTATACATGTACTATTATACTTATTTTTGGTCGTCTTCTTTTGCCTTTTTTCGTTGTTCTGAATCAGATTTATCCTCATCGGAAGTAATTTGTAGTGTGACCAACTTAGATTCATCAACAACATTTGGATAAGGTCTTTCTACAGTTTCCTGTTTTTTAACATCGTATACTTTCAAAATTGCGTTCTGCCTTTCTAATAACGTATGTATTAGTTTATTTTTATATTCGTCAGGTATCTTACTATCTTTCACTAAATTTGTCACATCGTCTTCTGTTACATTTTTTAATTTTTCTACCCCTGAATTTAATTGTTCATCCGTAATATTGCCAAAAACAGGTTTAGTCCATTTAGCCATATCACCTTTTGGACCTTTACCTCTCATGCTTTCTAACTCATCTACTAATTTAGTTGCTCCAAAAAATTCAGAGTCATTTTTCATACCTTGATTTGCTCTCAAATATAGTGAACCACCTACGTCAACTCTAATAGCTTTACCATCAATAATTTTAATATTGTTGTTGCCTGAACCAACTACATCCCAGTTACCTAACCAAGCATCTACAACGAAACCTTCTTGTACATCACCATTTCCTGCCATGTCTGATGCTGACATATCTTTAGCATCTTTTGCATAAGGTGTTATAAATGCATTACTACCTTTATACGAAATTAATTGTGCGTCATGAACTGGGACTCCTGCTTTTTGATATAGTTGATTTGTAAGATGTTCAACCACGCTTTGAGATTCATTTCCATATTTTACATAATAGCTATTTCCGTTTTTACTTTCCATAACGCTACCAGAATTAGAACCACCTAAACTTTGGTGTAGATTTTTTAAGAGGTTTGGACTATTTGGGTTACCCCAATCTTCGTCAGCTAACTTAACTTCAACAGGTTTGTATGTACCCATTTGCCCTTTTATCTTAATACTTCCATATTGACCTGCTTCTTTTAGCCACACTCTCCCCATTCTGCCACCAGCATCTTTTCGTAAAATTCCTACCTCGTGTTCACCTGCATGTCCTGCGTTTCCAGATATTAGAGGATACGGAGCTATGATATCTTTAGGTTCTACCTCTAAATTAATTAAAGCTGTATCAGCCCAACCTTTTGCTTGAGATGCATCGTGAGTAAATCCTGCTGCAGAAGCAACATTAGTCATTACCTCATGTCCTGCATTTTCAAATGTTTGTAAATCTTTACCTGTAAGTTTTGATAGTTTTTCTGTAGTAAGACCTGTCAAACTAGGAGGCAATCCTGGTGTTCCTCCAAAAGCCTCTATCATTCCATTTTTACCACTTACACCTCTCCAAACACTTATCTTAGTTTCACCAGGGTGGGTGTGTGAATAAATAGCCGTGGATAATTTTTGCATATCTTCAAAAGTTTGTCTGTAAAGAGCACGCATATGTTTTTTCTTTTCATCTTTAGGAAGATTTGCTATATCCTCATCAGACATTCCTTTAAGAGGTGCATAAGCTTTATCTCGCATTTCTATTAAATCTGCATTTATTATGCCATTAAATTTGTTATGGAATCCGTCATCAAATTCTTTACCTGCTTTGATTCTTTTTAAAATATCATTAGCTGCTTTTTTTGTTTTAGGAGCAGGATATTTTCCAATGTCTGGTAGATTTTTAATTTCTGTAAGACCACCCTCAATAGAATCTTCTAACATTTTTATTATGTTATCTCTTTCGGCATCGTCTGCATATATCCCAGTGTAATCTGGATTATGTTTTCCATCGTAATATGTAAGGGGAGCGTCTGTTAATTCACCCCACCAATATCTCATGTAATTATTACTTGAATTACCACTTCCACTACCTCCCCATCCTTGTAAACCATTTGTGACTTTTTCCCAACTATATTGTTTTAGTGGTTTTGGGGTTTCACCTAAAATAATATTTTCATATGTTTGGTATGTGTTTTTTAAACTTTTTGTGCCTTCAAATGCTCCACTATGTTGAGATAACACTGAATATTCAAACATGTGTTTTAAACCTAAGTATTTTGGATTAGTTTTAAATTCTTTAGAGTTTATAAATTCACTCACTTTAGAAAGTGGTAAATCTGAAAAAGTTTTTTGAAAATCATTGTCTAAAGCTTTTTCAGAATCAAATAATTCGTTGTCAGGGAGAGAATCAAAATCAATAGCATAATCTGCATATTTAGATTTTTCCCCTGAGTCTTTTTTAGACTTAGACGGAGGTACTCCCTCTTGACCAGGTGATGCAACCCAAAAAGCCGCATTTTTTTCACCTACATAAATAGTTCCTGAAAAATCTTTAGGTGGCTCAGAACTTGTAAAATAAATTCTTTGTTCTGTTGGAGGAAGTCCCATTGTGTCTTGTTTTTGACCTGATTGAGGTATTGCACTTTGAACTTGAGCATTTTTAAATTTTTGCCCCATGGCTTGTATAGCTGATAAATGTTCTGCACTATCTGCAGCTTCCTTAGCAATTAAAAAATCTATAAGCCCGTTTAAATCTGATTGTTGTTTATTTAACATTTTTTTCTTTTAGTCTCGCCCATTTTTTTAATTTGTAATTTCTCCACTCTGCTTCAAACTTTGTTAACTCTCGCATAGTGTTTGGAAAGAATGTCCAAGAAATTATATTTATGGCTGCAATAACCAAAAACCATTTCCCAATAAAAATAATTACGTCCATGATTTATTATACCAACTTTCTTCGTCTAATTTGTCCAAAATTAATGATACCACAAAATCCCCCTAATAACCCCCTAAGTATTTTGTTAGAGGTAAAAGAACAAAAGAAAAAGAAAATATATAAAAGAAAAAGAAAATAAGAAAATTACACTGCTAAAAACACTGCGACTAGTAATATCGTTATGTAAACACACAATACGTATGCTGATTGCTTGTTATGATTCAAAAATATCTCCTTTCACTAAGTCATTGTACTTTTAAAAAACTTGTGCTAAACTACGTTTTAGTAACAAATATGTTACATTTAAATTAATAAACAGAACAAGGAAAATAATGTGGATACATATACCGAAAACGTCCTCAGCCTCTACTCAGGAGGAGGTGGACTCGACATTGGATTTAGATTGGCTGTTCCCAATGCTAGAACAGTCTGTTACGTGGAGAGAGACATCGCATCCAGCTCAGTATTGGTCAAAGCGATGCAAACAGGTTTATTGGATGATGCACCTATTTGGACAGATTCCAACACCTTCGATGGCAAGCCATGGAGTGGAAAATTGGATTGGGTCATTGGAGGATTCCCATGTCAACCATGGTCAGTCGCAGGAGCAAAAAAAGGAACAGCAGACAAACGATGGCTTTGGGACGACATCAAACGAATTATTAGCGAAGTACAACCCAAAGGAATCTTCTTGGAAAACGTGCCAGGTCTCCTTACTGGACACGGAATCGACCCCATACTTGGAACGCTTTCCGAATTGGGGTATGACGCAAAATGGGGTAATGTCAAAGCTTCCGATGTCGGAGCTACCCACCGTAGGGCAAGAGTCTTCATCTTGGCGTACCTCCGCAGCTTCGGATGGCGAGGGTGGCGTGAAAGAAATGAGGAAAGGTTTAAACTCGCAGTACAAGTTGAGAGACCACTCAGCCAACGTAGTAGCGAATTGGATGACACCGAACACATTGGACTCAATGCCACCGAAGAGCTTAGAAGCGATGCAGAAACAATTTCAAGGAGCACGGAAGGGCAGAAAGACTCCATCGAATCTGAGGGAGCAAGTAATACCTCAACTACACCCGAAAGCATGGTCAACGCCATCAACGAGGGATTGGAAGGGGTCAAGCCCGAACTCTTACAGAACGGCGAACTTGGACTGGCAGACGGAACATGCGATATGGATGTCTTCCCCCCAGGACCCGAATCAGAAAAGTGGGAAAGAATCAGGCAAGAAAGACCAGACCTCTCCCCAGCCTTGGAAAAATCTGAGGCTGAATCCTATGTTCGTAGAATGGTTAATGGGGTGGATGTGGGACTTAACAGGGTTGACCGACTCAGGATACTCGGCAACGGAGTCGTACCTCTACAAGCAGGTTACGCATTTAAATTACTTATGGGAAAAATATGATAGGTAGTAGGTTTATCTTTTTAGAACGCCTCAAAAGGGAGCTTAGAGAAGAACAACCAAAAGGTGTGAGGTTGCGAGAGATGGAATTTAGATATAGGCGACTTATCGATAAGCGTCCTCAGTGTGCCGTTGTGCGATTGCATGAAAGCATCGTTATGGCACGCATACAATAGTTGGGCGTAGCCCAACGTTTGGGGGGCACCCTCTCTCTCAAAGCTATCGCTTTTTCGAGTATAATAAGGAGTAGTATGAAACAAATAGAATACATATCGTATGGTGGTGGTACACCAAGTCTTGCCCTAATCATTCTTAATCTGAAAGGTGAAATAAAACCAATTACAGACAGAGAGAAAGTGGATGAAATAATATTTGCTGACACGGGGTGGGATAGAACTGACACCATGGAACAAATGCTAGAGATTCAAAAGTATGTACAGTCACATGGGTATAACTTTAAAATAGTCCAGAGTAAATATGGTAGTTTAGAAACATATCTACACAATAATCTGACTAAGAATGAAAACAAAGGTTTTTTGCCGATTCCATACCATTCTAGAGATAAAGGTATAGGACAGAGGCAATGTACAAACCAATTTAAGATACAACCGATAAATACCTACATACGGGAAAAATATGGCACTGTTTCACGAGTTGCACAGCTTGGTATTCATTATGACGAATTTTATAGAGTGAAAGAACCAAAGGCTAAGAAAGACGTAAATAGGTTCCCTTTGGTGGACTTAAAGTTGCGTAGGGCAGATTGTATAAAGATAGTAGCAGAGACGGGGCTTCCTATGCCACCTAAGTCTGCTTGTGTAGGGTGCCCGTACTTGCCGCCTAGTAGATTTATAGAACTTAACCACGAAAATCCTAAAGACTTTGAAAGAGCAGAGAGGATAGACACTTTAATGAATCCAAAAGGTAAGTATCTGTCTAGCACCAGGATACCGTTAAGCTCATTGAAAAATCAACAAGTCTTTCCAGAGATATTAGAAGACTCTTCTTGCGAATCTGGTTATTGCTTTACATGACCAAAATAGGTGCCATAGTATTCATATTTACGCTTGTAATGGCAACAATACATTTATCCTTGCATATAGCTGCATAGGTATGCTATACTACTATTCAAGGGTTATTGTTAGGTACTTCGAATCCACCTAATAGTAATCCTTAAAGTATTTTAAAAGAAAGACGAAATTCACCTTTCATCCTTTCTTTGTTCTGTCTGGGGGTTGGCTTAATCGCTAGCCCCCTTAATTTTTATTCGGCAGCCCCCCTACACACATACCTACCTACGTATTTATAATTTATAATTACTCCAACCTAACGAAATCTGAAAAATTTCAATTTTCTAGAATCTCTAGGAACCCCTTATAAAGGATACCTAGGTTCTGTATTAGTACAACGGGGGGGTCTCTATTTTGGACATCTAGTACCTCTGACATAAAAAAATGCGTGTATGGGCTTAAAATCGCCCTTAAAATAAAGGTTCTAGTATGGCTTTAGTAGTATCCTGATAAAAAAGATGTTGACCTTAATATAAATATAGTGTAACTTATATGTATAGGTTGTTTTAATCTATAAAAACTACACAAAGGAAAGTAAGATGATTGAAAAAAATCTTCCTATCAAAATTGAGGCGATGGAACTTGACGATGTGCGATATTATCATTTGGTTTCAAATCATATTCATAAGGACACTATGGAAATGTATGAAATGCGAATATCGTTTATTGTTGATAATACAATGGTCTTAAAACAGATTGATAAAAATGAAGAGTCAACAAATTCATTTATGGATATGTTAACTCAAATTCAAGCAAAGACTTTGGAATTAAATAATAATCCTATCTTTCAAATGGCTATTCATTTAGATGTTGAAAAAATTAAAGAAGATGGATTTAAAATAAATCCGAAAGTTCAAATACTAACAAAAATTTCAAAGGATTATGACGAAAAAGCGTATGCCGTTCAATTTACAGATTGTAAATATGGGATACCTATTCATAATAATACCTTTAATCAGTTGCCTGAAGAAGTAGTAACTAAAATTAAAGAACATTCTTCAATGACTAAATACGAAAGAAGAAAATAAATAATCTTTAAAAATCCCCCCACTTTTTCAACTGGAAATTTTCGGGGGGATTAAAAAAACTAAACAAAGGAAATAAATAGAATGTGTAATAAATGTAAAAGAAATCAAAAAAGAAAAATAATAGATAAATCAAATCTCTTTGAAATAAATTTTTCGGGTCTATGTGAAGAATGTTTTGAAGATAAAGTTGAAGATTATTATTTATTAAAAGAAGAAACGAAAGGAAATTAAAAATGGCTAAGATAACTAAAGATTGGATAATGACAATAATAAATCATCATCAAAAATTAATAGAAGAAAAAGAAGAAAAAGGAATAGTTGATAAAGAACATAAAAAAATTGTAGATTACTTTAAAAAAGAGTTGACAAAATAATGTTAACCCCTATAATTAGAGTATAATAAAAAACTAAGCAAAGGAAAGAAAATGAACTTTCAAGAAAACATACAACAACAAGCAGAAAAAAATATACAAACTGCTTTAGAACAAGTAAAGTCTTTAGGATTTAAAATTGTTCAAACACCAATCATAGAAGAAAAAAATCACGCTGAATGTTACATGGAACAAAATCCATGCAATGACGATTGTTATGAATATTCTGAAATGCTATCAGCAAAATATGAAGGGATGAACCAATGAGCGAAGAAATACTATATGACCGAAAATGGGTAAGGGAAAAATTAGCACAAGCAGATTTGCCAAGTGTTGAGATTACTGCTCACTATAAAGGAAAACCAAGCAAAGAAACATTTGCTTATGAAATTGCTAGAGTTTGCGAATATGTAATTAATGGTTCATTAGTTACAGGCAACAGGCAGACGCTACAATTTTTCCACACTCTGTTACAGAATATGATTGTGTCATTTGGATTAATACCTAATGAAACAACTGCAAAGAAAATTGAGATGTGGATAAGTGAAGAATTACCAAAACATAAAGATGATAAACCTGTTGATTTATCAGACTTAGAATTTTAATACGAGTAATTCATTCATCCTTTGGAATGCCCCCAAGTTTATGTTTTCTTGGGGGTATTTTTTTTGCCTTTTTTAACTGGACATTTTTCTGGACTTCAGCTGCCTGATAGATATATCTCTTTTAGCTCCCCAGCTCAGACATGCCCCAGAAAAAAATCGGGCTAAATCTTTCACTTATCTTTCACCTATCTTTCACCTAAAACCACAATTTTTTGGGTTAAATTTTGTAAGTTATAAGTAGACAATAAAAACAAATAGCTAAGGAGTAAAAAAGATGAGTAATCAATTTGCATTATGTGGGGATTGTACGATAAGACTAGTAGACCAAAATGGCAGGTCTTTTTGGTATGTGGAAAAGTATTGTAAAAAATGCTTTAAAGAAATTAAAAAAAAGAGTTGACACGCTATAAAAAGTATGCAATAATAAGAGTATAAAACAAATTAGTAAAAGGTAAAGCAATGAAAATCGTAAGTAAAAATAAAGCAAAAGAATTAATCAACTCTAGCAAGGGTCAAATCTTTAGCGTAACATTCACTAAAAAGAATGGCGAAACTAGAGAAATGATTTGCCGAAAGGGTGTTAAAAAACATCTTAAGGGTGGAGAGTTAATGTTTGACCCTAACGAGAAGGGTTTGGCTGTAGTGTTTGACATGAAGAAAAACGCTTACAGAATGATTAACATAAACACTTTAGAAAAAATTGTTGTTGATAAAACTGCCTACTCTGTTGAGTAGGTAGTTCAACACCTAGCCGAAGGAAAAATTAAAATGAATAAAAACAAATTAAAAAATCTGCTAAATAATGTAAATTTACATAATCTTAAATATTTTTTGTTTCTGCTCTTTCAAGACAAAAATCCCAAATTAACAATAAAAAAAATAAATCAATTAATTAAGGAACAATAAAAATGAAACCGATATACATAAAATCAAAAGCACAACAAAAATATTTTAAAAAAATAACTAGACCTATTAAATATAGGAATTTGAAGGATATTGAAAACAATGAAAAATCAAAAGACAAACTCCCCATATAAGAGTAAATATTATAAACCAATACCCAAGCTAAGAAATATGCCCGAAGTGGATTTAAATACTACTTACAGGGATTTAAGACACTACGAAAGGGACGCATTGCTTAAGTGGTTAATAATAGATGACCAAAAATATAATTTGCGTTCTTCTAAAGCGTCTTTTAATCAACAAGGTATTGCCGCTCTAAAAAGTGAAATACTGGCAAGAGTTAAATTAGACTCCAGTTACAAACACATTTATATGGATTAAAGTAGTTACACTCTCCGAATAAGTCCCGAAGGTTTTTTGATTTCCCCTTCGGGATTTTTTTATTTATAAACCCTCCCCGTTAAATTGCCTCCCCCGTTAAACTTCGCAGCTGGAGTCTCAAAGAGATATATCTCTGGAGCCGTCTTCTCCAGTAGGGCAGGGCAGAAGTTCAGGTAACAGCTCAGGAAAAAAAAGATTTGACACCATAAATAAAACCATGTAATATAAAAGAAATAAAACTATTAAAGGAGATACAATGAAACTCTTAACAAAGGAACTTTTAACAAAGTTTGAAAAGCAACCACAAGAAGATGTAGGAGACAACACAAAGGTTCTTGCTCACTACTTCAACCCGACAGGTTCGGGAGATTGGTACGCTATAGAATATGACCCACAAGATAAAATATTCTTCGGCTTGGCACACATAACAGATGCCGAATTTGGGACATGGAGTCTTGACGAGTTGGAAAGCTTTAAGGGAACATTTGGCTTAGGTATAGAAAGAGACCTACACTTTCGACAAATGACAGTTGGAGAGTTAAAGACCAAATACAATATTGAGTGGTAACACTATAAATTAACTTCATAACTTCCCCCTTGTATGCATAGGTAGTCGTTACTGCCTACAAAGCAAGGGGGATTTTTTT
>Ga0209232_1000466_pt1 | contig 24770 bp, 42 predicted proteins | sample ETNvirenome_2_60_FD_184066 | JGI IMG/M metagenome (GOLD analysis project Ga0209232, IMG submission 184066) | Marine viral communities from the Pacific Ocean - ETNP_2_60 (SPAdes) (version 2) | ecosystem: Environmental > Aquatic > Marine > Oceanic | place: Pacific Ocean | collected 2013-06-22
TAGCGTCAAAATTGTATACAAACAAATCAACTATCCCATTTGTCTCTCCAGTATTTGTTCCTTCACTACCCCCTGAGAGTACTGTTGGAAAGCAATACATAGAGCGAGTAGAACTGTCGTAAACAACGTGCTGTATTGAAGAAAAGTCATCTTCTGTTAGTTTTCCATCAAGAAGGTTTACTATCCTTGAACCATCAAAAACAAAAGCACCGTATTGGTTCGCCCAAAAAATTCCATCATCACTAGCATAAACACAGGCTTTATCTATCACGCCTTTTTTTCTTTCTGTTGATTCTAAAAACCAATTAGAAGGAGATGGTGAGCCTACGTTTATTATATAAAGAGTGTATTGTTTGTATGCAAAAAGTCTATCACCATAAGTAGCTAAAGCTGTATATTCATCAGAATCACCCCTAACCACATCGATAAAAAAACTGCGTGGAAATGTCTCAAACTTATTAGGAGGAGTAAACATTATCCTATCCCTCATCCTTTTAACTATATTGCTAAAAGTAAGAGTTCCATTTGTAACAGAACCTCCAGTGGTAGATGCTGACAATTCAAACGTAGTAGCACTTGTAACCTCTATTACCGTTGCTCCAGTAGGTATGCCTGTGCCAGACACACTCATACCAACCTTTATGTTGGCTGTGCTATCCATAGTAATTGTTGGGTCGTTGTTGTAGTCACAAGTATTGTCAGTAAAAGATGGTGCATTTTCATCTAACATAGATACGTTGCAAATAAAAACCCTTCTGTTTGCTATTACAGCATCTTTGTAGTTTTCTCCATTTTCGGATAGCGTTATAGAAAACTCACTAGGAGAAAAGCCATTTAAGATTGTGTATGTTTCTAGGTTTTCAGATGTTAAAACTAGATTATCGCAACCGGCTTCTGTTGCCCCACTTCCTATAGCCCAAGGTTTATGCACATCGTCCAATCCTGTTCTACATCCATCTCTTAAATCTATATCTAATAGTAAAGACCAAGGCTCGTTTGTCCCACTAGGTTTTATATATATTCTAGCGCCCGTAATTCTTTCATCATAAGCAGGAGAAGCATTTACATCAACGTCTATGTAATCACCAGACGCAGTAGTAAAGACATGACCAGAAGAAGGAACATATAGTTTTGATTCTTGGTCTCCTTTGTAAATAAAAGAACCTGCAATCTGGTAGGTCTTAGCAGCAAACTGACCAACAATGCTACTATCCGTAGCGGGTGTGTCAATATTGAGGTGAAAACCCGCCCCGGCAGAAGGGTAGCTAGAAGCGTGAATCGCTATATCCGTAGGGGGCGACAAGTCACAATCATTAGAAAACCAGTTATCATACTCATCTTTAGCTGCTCCAGCGTCTTTAAAATGAGTTTGTTTTATGTAACCTCTTTGTTTTCTTTTTGTTCCGGTAGACAGGGACCCATCAGCTATTCGTACTGTGTCATCGGCTGAGAAAAACACACCTCTAATTAATTTTTGATAGATAGGGGCTTGTCCAGACGAACTGCCATGTACTTGATTAATATTTAGAGCAATACCAGAACTAACATTATTTACCTTTACAATCCTATTGTTAACATCGGTAGATGCTCCGTCTATACTGACGTTTGCAAGGTTAGTCACCGCTAAATAATCACCCGCTGAAAAATAGTCTTTATATGGCAATGTTGAGCTAGTATGGGTACGACCACTAATACTGACAGTTCCTGCGGGTGTGGTCATCTTAGTAGGATTTCCTAGGTCGGCTACAGCATTCTGACTTCCAGACAAAGAACCAAGTAGATTTACTTCTCCTGTTAATGCGTCTACATCTATTGTCCATGTTTCTCCAGAATCCCTTGCGTTAGCACTCCCTTCTCTATCAGACTCAAAGTAATAAATCCCTCCACCGGGGAAAATAGAGCCTTGGCTTACAATGCTGCCGCCACCACCTTTTATATCTAATGAGGTTCTTACTTTACCAACTCTGTCCAGCTGTATATTATCTGCCTGAACAAGCTCATTAGGGGCGATATCTCTCGCATCCCTAAGTTTATTAATACCGCCACTAAAGTCATTAAGTTTGTAAAACTGCTTTGGCATTATTCCTTAATCTCAAAATGTACGAGGTCATCAAATCGGTTGTCTTTGGTCTTGGTGTCTTGGTCCCAGTCTCCACCCCAACGAATGTTTAATCCCATCTGTTGTGCAATTCCTATAACATATCCGCCAAAATAGTGAAACCTATCACGGTCAGACCAGTCAATAGGATAAGGAGCAACATCGACAGCAATACTAGGTAATTTATTGTGCTTTCCATTTGGGTACTTAAGTTTGCTGTTCCCTTTTCTATATGCTTCGTTCTGTCTTTCTTCACCCCTATGACCTTCAATGATGGTGCAGTCGAATCTCTTAACAACTTCTTCAAATAGTTCCTGTAATCGCTCATCACAAGTCTCCAATCTACCTAAACTTCTTTTGCTAAACCTCGGCATTACTTTCCCTTTATAATACCTTCTAGTAAGTCGGTAACAATATCAACGCACTTCTCAAAGAATATCTGCTCTTTTTCTTCTGACACAAAAGGTATGTCAATTTTTTCATTAATCTTGGTAGCTATCTTCTGAGCCATATCATCGGAGCCAAGTTGGTCTACCATTTTATTCTTGATTGCGTCAGCTTGCAGTTCAGCAGCTTCTATTAACATTTCTTTTAAATTCATTTTACTTCTTCTTCCTCATAGTTTTTTTCTTCTTGACCATTCCACCTGACATCATCTTTTTTTTCACCATGCCACCGCCCATTTTCTTTTTGACTTTACCACCGTGACCCATTTTCTTTTTCTTAGTATGATATGGCATTTTATGCTCCTTTTATCTCTTTGGTTATCTTAATTATAATGTATACTAATGTTGCTACAGATACCATCATTTGTATTATCATTGGCAGATTTACCCACCAAACACTAACTCCTATCGTACCGTTACCTACCGCTTTTAAAGTGTCACTCATCATCCTTTTCCGTTCATCCTTCCTTTTATATAACTTAAAGAATCTGTAACGTCATTCATTTCTTTTACCATGTCTTCTCTATGTCTTTGCGCTGACTCATCTGAGCGTACATGACGGTCTATCAACTTAATATTAATCGTATGCAAATTTTCAATCTTAGAAGACATTTTAGCTATGTCCTGCCTAATATCGTCTAGGTCTTCGTTCTGCGCTTTTTGGCTTGCCATAAGATTCAATACCATATAGCCAAACAAGACAATAACTACTCCTATTGCTCCGTATTCAGCATAAGTTTCTAGCATTTACTTCACTTCTTTCTCCATTAATAAGGACTTCTTAAGAGCACCAACAATAGCTACTCTTCCAAACTCTAGTTGTTCTATGTTGAACGACATAGTTCCTATTTTTTTTGTAATATCACTTAAGTGATTGTATAGTACTTTTTCTTTGTCGGTCATATCTTCTACGAGGTATTCTGTATCGTCTATTTTTAAACGGGCTTTGTTTTCTTTATTTGCCATTTTATTTTCCTATCTATATATTATGCTAGAATCTCCTAGCGTTATTTTAATATCCATTATCAAAGAGTCTACTTCAAATATAGACCTCATTAATTCTTCTTCAATCTCCCTGTGACTTTTTCCGAAATAAATATCATTACAAGCCCAAGCGAATACACAAACAAACAGCAGAGCAACAATAACACCATTATAAAACTTACCAGTTCTTCTAAAAAAACCTTTAATAGTCTCATTCATTCTTACAACAACAACAACAGCATTCACAATTATTCTTTACCAAGGCACACCATTGCCTTCTGTAGCTGCAGGTGGATTTTCTTGTGCATCTATTTGAGCTGCGATATTATCTTCTTTAGCTTTTACACCATCTTCGCCTAGTTTAGCTTTTACCCATCCAATAGTTACATCTTCTGTTAATTTATCATACTCAACAAAATCTACACTTGCCCAAGGGTCTTTAGCTTCCACTGCTTCTACAGCTGGTGTTTTAATATCGCCTACCTTTACTGCTTTATCAGTAAGCAAAGTGTCTTTATCTGTGTACAATACTGCATCTTTAGCTTCTACTGCTTCTACTGTATCTGTATTAAAATTTGCAGAACCACTTAAATTAGCAGAGTAAGTTTTATCATCTACTATTTTAGAGTCTGATACACTATATTTTACTTTATGAACAACCTTGCTTTTACTTTCTTTTGATAAATAATATTGCAAGTCATAAATTTTCCATTTTGCCGCCATTTTATTCTCCTAATTTATTTTCTAATTCTGTTACTTTTGTTGATAGCTCTTGAATTGCTTTTACTAATACTGGAACAAGTCTATCCCTTGAAACTCCCATAGGTTTCATTTTTCCACTTTCATCAATAGAGTTTTCATCGCCCGTAACTGCTGGTTCAAAAACTTCTTTTAATTCTTGTGCAATAAAGCCACCAGTAACTTTTGCTCCAACTTGGTTATAGTCATCAAGCCAATTAAAATCTCTTATTTTCATATTGTTTACAGATTCAAGTCCTTTTATTTCTGTATCTACAATATTTGTTTTTACTCTTTTATCAGAAACATCTACTAATTGAAATGTTCCACTTGAGGTTACTAAGTTACCAGTTGTATTTCCATTACCAGTTGCGGCTTCAAAATACGTTGTGCTTCCAGCACTTGCTGAATTATCAGCACCACATAATAGCCTAATACCAAGTCTATTATCATTATTGCCATTGTTTCGTATTTGCATACAGAAATCACTTGCAACATTAGATTCAAATGTTGCTTTTCTATTACTATCAATTTTAAATGCCTCTGCTGGACTTGTGCCAGTTGCAACAGTAAATTCTTTTCCTTCAAAAAGAAAATCAAGATAAGCACCATTATCTCTTCGTATTGTATTTAAAGTACATGTAGCGTCTGCAGCATTAAACTCAATACCACCTACCCCACCATTTGAAATAACAAAATCCTGTTGGGGATTTGAAGTGTCAATACCAACCTTTCCATCTGGTGCAAAATGAATTATATTGCTTGCAGAATTAGAATTAAGTGTAAGACTATTAGTAGACCCATTACCTTCAAAAGATAGGTTCCATCTTTCATTCCCATTTTCTTGAACAGTTAATACATCATATCTACCACCATCAGCACCATTAGTAATTATTGCATTGCCTTCATCAGCGATAGAACCTATTGAGACAGTTCCAGCAAAAGTAGAATTTTGTGAATTATCTATAGTTATAGCAGTTGTATTATTTGTAGCAATGCGTAATCCAGTGCTTGCTGTATTATATATAATTGCATCTCCACCAAAGCTATGTTGAGTTGGTGTTATTCCAAAATTAATTGTTCCAGCGTTACTTTTTGCCCCAAACAATGCTTGAGAGGTAGTTGAGGTGCTTTCATTTTCTACTAAAATTCTTGTAAAAGCTGATTGGTCTTTATTTACATGAAGAAGTTCAGTTGAGTCTGGTGAGCTGGTTCCAATACCCAAATTCCCACCGTTAAAATAAGAGTTTCCATTTCCATTAATTTGAGCTTTTTCTGAACCACCAGAATAAACTCTTATCATACCAGTAGTTGGGCTTGTATTTTCTTCAAATAGTGCTAATGCAATATTTGTATCATCATTATTTTCAATTACTATACCGCTGTTTGCAATAGAACCCTCTCCACCAGATTTAACAGTAAATTTATATGAGGGTGAGCCACCAATACCAACTCTAGAGTTTGTGCTATCAACTGTTAATACTGCTGTGCCGTCTGCTTGTGATACTTCAAAAGCATTCGTATCATTAGAGCCAGGTATAATCTCTACTTTATTAGTAGCTAATTTTATTCCAAATGTTGTGCCGGCATCTCCATCGGTTACAGCTACTAATGTATTTGCATTACCTCCACCATCAGGCAGTGATAATAACTGTTCGTAACTCGATGCTATAGTTTGTCCTGATAAATCTGCCATAATTTTTTATCCTGTATGTTCTTCCCACTTAACATTATCTTCTTCCCAGTTAAGTCGGGTAATGTTCCAAATAACGTCATATATTGACTTTAAAAAGTTTAGTCCAGTTCTTTTCCATCCTAAAGGCATATTAAGCTTTCAGCGCTACAATATTAGTAGCAGTTGTTCCTGTTGCGTTTACTGTTGCAGCTCTTATAGGTAATAGTTGACCACTAGCTACATTCTTAAATACTATGTTTGACCCGCTAGAGGCTAGGTCTAAACTTATATCGCCGCCTACGCCTATGTAAAAAGCTTCAAAAGTAGAGCCTAAACTGTGGTCAGACCCTCCGCTAACAGCAGTAACCGCTAATGCAGTTCCGTATAGCATTTTTTCTAAAGCTGCTTGAGATGCTTCTGTTGCGGTTTTTATATTATCAGTATCAGAATCAATAGTAGTAAGTAAAGCTTCGTTAGCTGCATGGTCAACATTGGCAGCTGTAAGCAATACTTCAATAGCAGCCATATCGATTTTAATTGCGTTTGTGTCCGCATCTATACCTGTAAGCAATACTTCATTAGCTGCGTGGTCTACGTTAGCAGCGGTTAACAAAGTCTCAATAGCTGCCATATCCGTTTCTATTGCTTGTGTGTCAGTTTTAATATTATCTAATACAGTATCTATTTCAGTATTCTTTACAAGGATGTTATCTAGTACAGCGTCAAATGTATCTATCTTAGAATTAGTTGACGTTATCAAAACTTCTATTGCGGCAGCGTCAACTTTGATTGCATTAGTGTCAGCGTCAATACCTGTTAACAATGTTTCTATTGCTGCAGCGTCTGTCTCTATTGCAGTAAGGGTTGTTTCTAGTGTATCTAGTTTAGTATTGCTAGATGTAATTAAAGTTTCTACTCCATCTATATGACCTATAATCGTTGATTGATTAGCTGCAGTAGCTCCTCCGCTAGGAAGTGCACTTGAAACGATATCAACTTGACTATGACCATCGCTGTCTACTAAAGCAACATAGCTAGTACCACTACCATCTTTAGCGGTATTAGAGAATGCAGTAACACTGTCATTAGCTTTATCTAAAGCTACATCTATTGCAACGTCTCCACCTTCTGTAGTCAGGGTTACGTTATCAATGTCAACCTTTAGAGCGTCCTCACCAGTATTTAAAACCTTGTTGAGTACCTCATGTGTTTGAAATTTTCTGATATCTGCCATAATATTTTCCTTGTTATGTAAAGTCAGCCATCAAGACCCTGCGTGGTCCACCAGTCTTGTCTCGCTTCTGCATTCCATTTCTTTTTACTGATTCGCTAAATTTATTCTCGTGTAGCTGTGCAAGATTTAAACTTACACTTGCAACCCCACCATCGCTTGTTCTACCTGCTCTATCTTGATATAATCTTGCTTTTACATAATCCACAATAGCCGTATGAAACACATTATCCACATCTGGGGTGTCAGTAATCGCTGTGACAGCATTAGGCTCTGCATAATAATGTAATAACAATCCGTTAGTAACTGCTTCATCAATAGGTTTGTATTGCCCATACTTACTGTGATATGTTCCTTCTGAATCACCTTTTAGCGTAACTACTGCTAAGTGATTGCCTTTTATAAACCATGTAATATAATCTTCTGGGTAATTGTATGTACTTGCCATTAGTCTATATCCATTGTTGGTATTTCGTTATCTAAAAGTCTTGGTATCTTTACGTATGTTCCATCTGAATCCATAAAGTCAACACGGTATACTTTGTTAATTTCTACACCAGCGTTACTGTCGCTAAGAGTATACCATTGTTGATTTGCCACTGTGGTAAGTTTTGCATATTCAACCTTAGTATTGTACTTGCCCATCTCTACCAATGACTCATTTATTAAATTTAAAATATATGTTTCCGGTGCATCTGGAAAAGCCTGCCTTACTCTAGATATAATCTTCTTTACAGTTAAACTTATGACAGCCATTACAGTAAATCCTCCCAAGTATTATTTAAGTTCTCCCAGCTTTTATCTGTATTTTGATACTCATTAATTCTTTTTAATGCAGGACTGGTATTTAAATTGACAAGCGTAGCGCTAGGGCTTGTGTTAAGATTTACTAACGTAGAACTTGGAGATGTATTTAAGTTTACAAGGGTAGAACTAGGGCTAGTATTTAACGTTACTAGCGTAGCAGACGGAGATGTATTTAGATTTACCAGTGTCAGTGCCATTATCCACCCCTAACTATCTGTATGCCTTTTTCATAATCAGCTTGCAATTTTGCTTGCTGTCTTTCCAAGAAGCCTATAATAGAAAGTCTTGTTTGTACTTCTTTAATATATCCATCCATTTTACTCAGGTTTACTTGTACTTGCTTTATTCTCATGTCTCCAATAGCATTCCACTCAGATAGGTGTACTTGCGCTCTCTGTATCTCTGTTTGTGCTATATTAAGAGCAGAGGTTACTAACTCAACATCTTCATTTCCTTGAGCTCCCCTAGCATCTGTGGTTGAACTTGGAAGATTTCCTGTGATTGTTTCTTGAGCTTTATCCAAGGCATCTTTTACTCTTGTAAGTTGAGAGTTGTTTGTCAGAAAAGTATCTTCATCTCCAAACACAGACTCTGTTGTAGATGTAAAGCTTGCTATCGTAGTTGCGGCTGCCTCTACAGCGCTTTTGACTGCTGCTATTGCTGTGCTCATATCACTATTAGAAGCTTTCTCTGCCAAAGCATTTTGTAAAGATTTTATAGAAGCGTACATTGGAACTAAATATTCTGCTTCATCTGGAAATTTTGCAATAACGCTATCTCCGAAAGCAACGGAAGGATAGGAAAGTACATTGACCTGAGCATTGTTAGAGTTAGAGGGTTCTGGTACCACAACTAAAACATTGTTAATAACATAATATACCGGGTCAGTCGTTGTAGCAGCCATCATATCATCAGTATCCCTAACTCTTCCATTGAGCTCCGCTGGTATTCTTCTACAGGGTTGATTGATAGTACCGTCATCTCTAGTAACACTAAATATTTCAGACCCCAAGACTGTATAACTTACACTGCTACTGTTTAAATCGTTTGATGTAGTGTACAATGCTTTTTTAGAATCAGGTAAGGATGTCAGTATTTCTTTAGCTCCATCGGTTAAGAATTGCGTTAGCTCTGTCTGTGTCGGGGAACTACTACCGTCAATAGAAAGGCTAGTCAAAGCTTCAACTTGTGCTTCAAACGTTGCCACTTATCTGTCCTCCCTTTGATTCTATGTCTTCTGCCATAGACATTGTTTTAAAGTTAATATGGTCTTTGCGAATGGCAGTTGCAAAACGACCATCCCTTATAATTGTAGCTGTACTATACCTAGGAGGATGCGCTCTTTTACCACACTCCCTACAATAAAACCATCCACCTTTATTTTCAGCTTTACAATGCTGACAGTTCATTAAGTTCCTCCGACAATTAATGTCATAATTCTATCACCATTCAACTGCGTGTGCGTGATAGATAAAACTTCATTATTGGTAGAATCTAAAGTAGCTACATAATCCTTAATATCCCTTGCCATAGTTCCTACTGCGCCATCTTCTTCTCCGGGATTACCGGGATGTATCATAACTTTTACTTTTAAATTACCATAAGCAGCCATAATTACTCCTGTTTTAAATGTTTAGGATATTCGGGGGCTACTCTTTTTCAGTAACCCCCACAGAATCCAAATCTGTTACCCGTATTGTTTAGGGTTATGAAGTGGTTAGTGCGTCATCAATACCTGACATCGCTTCTGCTAAGTATTCACCACCAGCGTACATTATGTTAATGTAGTCGCCTTTCTGTGCTGAAGTACCAATTACGATATTAGATACCTGTGTACCTGCTGTTGAGTTAGAGGCGTTACCACCGGGGTCTTTCATCACTAAACTAATGATTGCGCTACCTGCAGCTATAGTAATAGCTCCTGTTGGGGTCTCTTCCTCTACAATAAACTTGTAGTAGATACCATCAACTCCGGATGAGGCAGTTGGCAATGTGACAGAGTAAGCTCCACCTGCTGAACTTAGCATGAAGACCTTACCACTATCAGCGGCTGTTAGTGTACGAGCTACGGTGATTGGTTCTATCTTTTGTAGAAATCCACCTTTACCACTATTCTTTTCTCTTGTTGCGGCTCTCATTATTCATTACCTCCTAGATTATGGTGCTGTGTAAGCAGATTCAAAGTTAAACAATGCGTGTGCTTCTGGTAAAGAAACCTCTAAACCAGCTTCAGTCAATACCATATCTTTACGTAGGTCTTCATCAGCAGACTGTACATTAGTCATAATGTGTGTGTCTCTGTTTACACCGTTACCAACTAAAGGTCTGTAAGCAACTTGGTCCAAGTCAACCATAGCCATAAATCCAGCAGCAAAACCTCTAAATAGAGGTTCTTTTACTAGGGTTAGGTCACCATGAATAGTTTCTACTTTGACCACCTTATGTCCAAAAGAACCTTTCTCTTGTGACATCAAAGGATTAGCAGCAGAATGTACTGAAGATAAGAAAGTACCTGAACTTGCCATCTTGTTAAAGAATGTGATTACAGGTAATGAGCATAACGCAAGCTTTGCGCCAGCTCCACCACGTGCAGGGTCAAAGACAACTTCTAAGTCAGCTAGTAACGCATCGTAAGTGAACTGTGCATCTGAGCGGGTTGAGAAGTATGCTTTATCCTGTGTGTAATCTAACTGAGCATTATCTTTAATTTGTGACTGTGAATTTTTCACAATACTTCCAATGATACCATCAGAATAAGATATACCGTTTACGAGACCACCTTGACCGAAAAGCATAGCTCTTTCGATATCAACTTTGTGCTCACGTAATTTTAGGTTCCAGATTCTATCAAACTCACTAGCATATCCACGATATACAGTAGCTCTTGCAGTATTGGTCAACTCACAAGAGGTTTTAAAGATTTGACAGTATCCGACACCGTTATCTAAATGCTTTGAGAAAGAGTCTGGAGAACCAGTTCCTTCTTCAAATGCACTACCAATTACGGTACATAGTGTTTGGTCAGCAGCTCCGGTAGTTGAACCTGTTGCTGCAGACACAGTACGACCAGTAAATGTGGTTGTATCACCAGTGTCTACTGGAGAGCTTTCTATTCTGACGATTGCGGTTTCTGGTTCCTTGGTTGAAGCATTAGTTTCACCAACAGCGAAGACCATTCCTTTTATAAGAAAGTCTACTGAACCTTGTGAAGTTCCAGCAGTTTCAACAGTATAAGTTAATGTACTGCCTGCAGCTGGTACAGTGTGAGCGGCTGCTAGACGAAAACTTCTATCTGTCATATCAATCTTGTTTCTATCTTTCAACCATCTAAACTGTGGGTCATCCGTAGGGACTTTGGCTACCTTGGATAAGTATACAAAAAACGGCGATTCTTCTGGAGCGAGGTCTGCTACTCTATCACTAAAGTTAAACAGTCGTCTCGAAGGAATCGTGCTGTCTATAACTGCACCGGGGTCTCCAACCTTGAGTGGATGTGGATTATTAAATGTTGACATTTGTCATTCCTTCCATTATGTGATTAATTAAAGGACGCTATTTCGACTCCCAGCATTTACTATATTATCCCACATTTGATTCTCTGTACTCTTTGGTGAGCTTTGTGCACCACCTTGTAGTACTCCGGCTGTTCTAGGTTGTTGTTGGGCATTCTGTACTGCTTGGGCTGTTTCTGGAGCGTTACCTTTGTTTTTTACATCTCTGAATAGCTTGACAAGATTAGATAACCCTACAGATTCTTTGGGCTGAGTAACAAACCCCATAAACTCTTGAACGTCTCCATCCGAAAACTTATAAGTGTTTCTAAGCTCATTGACTGTATTGTTGTAGGTTATTTCTTCTTGCATCTGTCTCTTTTGTTGCGCCATCGCATTATCAACGACATCTTTGGCAAGCTGCATCTCTTGATTCAGCCTGAACTTAAAAGAAGGTGACTCTGCATTATAATACGCATCCCAAGGGTTAAAGTCTTCCGGTTTCAGACCCGGTTGACCTTGTTGTTGCTGTTGTTGTGGTTGTTGTGGTGCATTGATATTTTCTTGAAGCATATTTACCAAATCAGGTCTTTGCTCTAATAATTGTCCAAGAGGTTCAAACTTGCGTAGTTTATCATTCTCTGCTGTTGATTTATCATACATAGATTGAAATTTACGTGCTTCTACCTCCCATTCATTTACTGGAGTTGTTTCGCTTTCTACATTGACCTCTGGAGCATTGTAGTCTACAGCTTGCTCTACAGGTTGTTCAGCTTGTTGCTCATACTGAGCGTCTGTTTGTTCTCTTACTTCTTGTACTATATCAGCGCCACCATCTACCAAACCATCAGCGGTTTGTGTAGCCTCTACTTGTTGATTATCCATTATATTCCTTTCAGATGTCTCTAAGCTTCAGGAGCAGAACTAGCGTCTTTTCTAACATTCGCTAATTTCTCCGCTTCGAGCTTCACCTTTGATTGTAGGTTGTTTAGTTGAACTCGTCTATCAGCTTTGGCGTCCGAAGAGATATCTTTCAATCTAGTCTTGAATTTCTCGACTTCGACTTTCTTTCTATCACTTATGGACTCCCTTTGGGCAGTCTGGAGGTCGCCCTCCAAATTCTTAATTTGCTCGGTCATTGCAGCAATCTGTTGTTGTAATAACTGTCTTTCTTCTGTTCTTCTCATTACACCTTCCTTGTCGAATATCTCAGGATTCTTTTTGAGAACCTCTGTTCTATCTACGATACCCATTCTAAATGCTTCCATGTATACACCAAGCTCTGCATACTTATTAGTTGGTAGCGTAGAACCGGGCTCAATCCTAACGTCATGCTGTTGTAAATTATGTTTTTCTTTTTTGATATCTAGTATTGCTCCTACCTTTTTATCATACATATTGATAGTTGCTTCTGTAATATCGTTATTGGCTTCATTTAGCCTAAAAATCTTTTTATATGTGTAGTGACCTTTGGATAGGTTGTACAACACTTGTCCTAGTCTGTTGATGCTAAACTCTATGTCTCTTAGCTTTGACTTTGGTCTTTCTGAACCTAGAGATATCATCCTTTCCGTAGCTCTTACTGTCTCTGGTGCTTTCTCTGCGAAACCGTGCATCATCTCAGGTAATCCAAATGTAAAGTCAATATAGAACTCACACTGTTGTATAAGTCTATAGAACTCAGAAGACAATGGCTGTGGTGCTGGAAAGTGTGGCTCACCTTGTGTGCTATCTACTTCTATGACTGCGTTTGGATTTGCCCAGTCTCTTTCTAGCTGACCAAGGTCTTCTACGCTTCCCAATGGGACTAATAGCTTTAATCCTCCAGATGCTTGTGCGTGTGACAATGCCAATGACCATAGCTTATTCAAAAGCCTTTGCATAGGTCTTGCCCTTGATACATCTGACTTTGGATAAGGGGTTTCTGTAAACACATTTGGAAAGGGAACTATAGGATAGTGGTCAGTATTCAATATAGTCTCATACAAAACCACTTGACCAATACTAGCACAGACCTTTACTCTAGTCTGTCTTACTGGTATAACTTCATATTGACCTGCTTCTATCTGTTCTCTATTGTTCTCAATAAACTCTGCATACTCAGGTTCACTCAAAATTACTTCTTCACCGTTCTGCATATCTATAATACGGTAAAAATTAACCTTAACCTTGTAGAATCTTTCTAGTATCTGATACTTTTGTCTTTCATAATAGTCTAAATCCTTGACCTCAGACGGAGTAAATATCTTTTTATTATTAGCATTCATTGCATCAGGATAATCTTCTTCAAGATAAGTTTCTAAATCCTGTATAATGCCAACTTGCATTTCTCCAGTCTCTGGGTCTTCTTGTTCTCCTAATTCAGGGTAGAGGTTGACGACCTGTTCACCGGTTAGTATCGTGGAAAGAATAATACTTTCAGCATCATCAAACCAACGATTTCGGGTGTTAGGAGAGGCATATACTCGAAAGGGATTTACATAAGTGAACTTGACATCACCTCTACCAAAATCTGATTCAGGGTCTACATACGAATACAAATAACCTAATCCGGTCGTTGCGTAATCGTGTATTGCGTGCTTTAACTGATAATCACCATTTGAGTTACCCCAGATATAACCCATGATAACTCTCCATATAGAAGCAATCTTTACATCGGAGTCTTCTCTGGGTGTCATGGTAAATGCTGGAGAACGTGAAGTCAAAACAGCTTTAAATTTTTCAATAGCTGGTCCAATCCTATCCATTGGTACATCAGCTTGGTTTCTTGATTGTAACTCATCTACCTCTTCTGTAGAGTAGTGGTTACCATGAAAGAAATCTATATCAAAACGAGCTTCGGTATCCCAGCTTTTTCTAGCATCTCTATATCTACGATATAGTTCTTGGTTATAATCTGCTCTTTTATCTTTTTCTAATACCATTAAGTAGTCTCGTTTGCTAATCTTTGTACTAACAATCTATTTACTAGCCCTTTTACGTTTGGATTTAAAGCACTTGGACTAACTGCATTTTTCTTTAACATAGAGCTTTGTCTTCTAGACAAAGGAGTCTCAACCCCATATACAGGAAGAACTGCTTCTGCTAGTTTTGGTACCATCATCTTTTGTTCAACTGTCATGCCATTTTTCATCTTAGAAGAATAAACATCTGGTTGCAACGCTGCCACTCTCCTGTCATTAGCCATAGCTCCCATCAAATTGTTATTAGAAATCATACCACCTTCTTGGGCTTTTGATAAATTTTTTGGAAAGTATTTGTCAAGCTCCTCTAATAAAGCGTTGTAATTTATTGCGTTTTTAAACCCCTTACTTCTATTGATATCTCCAACTTCTTTTTTTACTTTGCCTGTATCAATAAGTAATCGCATTGGTGTCTCGCTTATGTTTGGCTCATTGAAACCGCTAATATCAGGAGGAGAGCTAGGGGTTAAATCTGGAAAGAGAATGTTTAACTCCGGAGTTTTTGACCTTTTCATTTCAGCTTGCTTTCTAAGCTGTACCTGTCCACCCATTTGCATTGATTTTCTAGACTTAGGAACAGCGTCTATACTTTCTAGCATCTTAAAAAAGTTCTCTATGTTTTCGTTATCTTCAGGGCTGCTAACCTCAAAAGCTGGTCTAACAGTCGTCAGGTATCTAACTAAATCATTTGGTGTCTGTATATCAGAGCTAGAGCCTATACGCCTAGCAAGATTGTCTAAAACTATTTGTGCTGGTAATTCTACTCTAGTCTTGTCTGCTACTGCTCCACCCTCTTGATACATCATTGGTGGCATATCATTACCCATTCTTTGCATAGGGCTAAGATTCATAGCTGGATTCATAGGTCTTTGCATCATAGGCTGTTGCATACCAATCATACCACCCATCTGCATTTGATTCTTTATTGACTTAGCGATAGCTGTTCCTCTTTTCTTTTCATACTCAGATATCTTACCATCGTTATCTAGGTCAGACTTTTTCTTATCAAAACCAGTACCTTGGTTAAACATCCTACGGCTATGAAGAGGACCACCTTCTTCATACTGTATCATACCACCTTGTTCTCTATTTAGCAATCCTTGCAAAAATCCTAGTGGTGATTTTTTATTCTGTCTATCGAAATACCCTTCTACTAAAGCAGCAGGTAAAGAATCTTCTGGCGTGAAAGCCATTTTGTTTCTTACATCAAATTCAGACTTAGTTAAAGCATTCTGCATTTCTTGTGACCTTTGTGGGCTTGAAAGGTAGTATCTTAATCCTTCTTCTCCGCCTACTTGCTCTGCTGGAATTGACATAATTGTTTGAGCGGTAAACATATCACCTTCTCTTTTAATATCACGAGACACAGGTATGGTCATTCTTAATGTTTTAGTTTTTCCGCCCTTTTGGTACATTGGGGTCTTAGGTGCGACCATGCCTCCTCCGGGCATCATCTTGGTGCTGGCACTGGCAATAAGTGCATCTATGGCACTATGAGCGTTTTGAGCGTTATCAGTGTTATCCATCTGTTCCATCCTTCCGATATCGTTGATTTGCTTGATAAGAGGCAGGAAGTCCTCAGTAGCCTCTTTATTGATGATAAACTCTCCGCCTTCTAGTTCTACATCGGGACCGTTAGCAACAGAAGCGTAAACTCCTCCGTCACTATGGGATGGTCCGACTACTAAGCCTGAGTCTGGAAACATCATTCTGCTTCTATTTGCCATTTGGTATGTGGTCCTATAGCTTAATTATTGTAACAGAAATCTTCTATCGGGAGAATATAAAAAGAAATATTGTAACTAACAATAGCTTATTTTATGTTCTTGCCCCTGTCATCCAATTATACTTCTTTAGTTTTGGGAATAGACTTTCTTTTCTCTTATCCCCTTTGAATCCTTCTTTTGGTGTAGCAGCTGACTTGGGCGCTCTTGCAAAGTAATCCGCATAATAAAGAGCATCCATGATATCATCGTTCCTAGGTTTGGGGTGTTCAAAGAACTCATCTACTATCTCTGTCATCTCTCTGCGTATATATAACTTCTTTGAGTTAACAATAGGTCCTAGTGTTGTTTCTAGCCTGTCTGCCTTTTTAATCCTATTAGGAGGCTTAACGCCTTTGAAGATGCCGGGCATTAATCGCTTTTCTTGTGCACTCATACGGGTTACCATATCCCTTACCATCTCTTGTGCTGCTACCGTTTCTATCGTTACCCTTTTAACTGGGTTGTATTTCTTTGCTAGGTCTATAATCTTTTGTGGCACATCAAAGGTAGGGATACGTTCTCTAAAATATTCTAAGACATAGCGATTAGAGCGTGAATCTATACCCATTACCAGTATTACTTGATAGTCAGAGGTCTCACTAGCTGTCGCTGCAAGGTCTACGCCTATGTAAAGATTAATGGGTATCATCTCATCATGCTCTGCTATGTAATTAAATCCATTGATATACTTTCTTTCACCAGCAAAGTACTGTATCCTGTCTATCTTAAATGACGCATTGGATATATCTCTAGCATCATTCATGTACTCCTGAGCAAACTTATTGACCAGACCTGCCTCTATAAACTCTCTTTTCTTTGCATTTAGCTTAGAAAGTGGGAATTGTTCTTTCCAGATAGGCTGACCATCTTCCACAGCTCGCTTAAAAAATACCTGCCAAGGATAGCTACGGTTATCCTCCATTGCTTTGTTGTATCCATCGTATGTCATTTGCAGGAAGCTATCAAAGTGCACAATCGTGCCAGAAAGCCATATCCAGCCTTCCTTACCCGGGGATTCTTCCAAAGCCGGATAAATCGTTGATACCACCCACCTCTTGATGTCTGCACGTCTTTCAGGTGTCCTTGTATTTAGTTCTGATTCAAAGTCATCAAGAATGATGCCAGTATATCGAACATCCACCTCAGCTCTACCACGAAGTCTTTGACTGGTACCTTTGGCTATAATCCTGTCACCCTTGGGAGTAACTAAATCCTTCTCAGTCCATCTTTTCCCTGCTGAACCTCCGTCCATATTACCAAAGTAATATTTGATTGTCTTGTTTGTCTCTAGGTGGTGTCTAATATATTTTAGGTGGTCAATAGATTGTCCCTGTTCTTCTGATACCCATGCTATAAAGTTCTGTGTATCCTCTCCTGAAAAGCAAAGCTTGTGAAGGATAGCAGATTTAGAAAGAATAGATTTACCAAAACCCCTTGGAAGTATGATACAGATACGCTCACCGGGTTTAGTTGATATTAATTTTTTAGATACATCGTAGTGATATGAGGGAGATGTGCTTTTATTTAAAAAGTCATTAGGTAAAAAAGCTCTACCAAAATAAACAAGGTCATTGTATGCTTTATACAATACCTCATCTTTTCTTGCCATTTCTTCTGGCGAAGGGTTAATGTTAAAACTATTTTTTTGCTTTAGCTCTTCTATACCCACCTTTAGGTCCTAACCTTTTCTTTTCTTCCATATTTAAAGCAATAGCAACCGCTTGGTACATGGGATATCCTTCGTCAACTAATTTAGATATCTTTTTGTTTACCCTTCTATTACGAGGTTTGGACACTACCACTTAACCTTATCTGCCCAGAATGCTGCAGACATTTTGCCCTTTGCTATGTTTTTTCTATGACGTGCTTTAAATGACTTTCTTTTCATGGTGATAGCACGTGATTCACCCTTCTTTGGTTTACCAGCAGTAGATGCGCCTTGCTGTCCAAAGCGTATTAATTTTAAATTATGCCCTTCTTGCGCCAGTACTATATGTGATTTAGATTTATGATTAGGAGTCCGCTTTGGTTTATTAACTCCTTTTAAATTGTGTTTCTTTAAAAGGTTAGCTCTTCTTTTTTCGTGCGCCATATAACCCCTCTTATCGCTTCTTGCGTGTAGCTGTAGTCTTTTTCTTTTTGTATGTTCTTACTTTTCCACCAGCCCTAGCTTTTAAAATATCAGCATCTGCTTTTCTTGCACCACCCGTACCAGTTGCAAAGCTTCTAACTCTACCTGCAGCCCATTGGTGTGCAGAAACCTTAGGTCTACTACCTTGCGAATAGTACGCCCCCAACCCTCTTTTGTAGACCTTGTCTAATTTAGCTTTTGACATACCAGAGCTTTTTGCGTACTTATTTATAACCGCTGCTTTTCCACTAGGCATTTTTGGTTTTGCGCTTTTTTTTACGCCCATCTTCACTCCTTTCTTTTGATATACGGTCATAATCGTCTGAAGTGAGTTGACCTGTTGCATATAGTTTTTTAGTCTCGATAATCTCAGACTCCCTTACCATTGGATTGCTTGCTCCTTTAACGTATTTCTTTGGTACGCCTCTTTTAGTCTTAGGTACCTTTTTAAATTTTCTAGCCATTACTTTTTAGCTTTGTGTACTTTTTGTACTTCAAAAGAAGCAGTGAGGCTTGCACCTTTGTGTGCCTTGAACTTGCCAGTATGCTTCATAAGTTTATATTGGTTCTTGCCTTTCTTCATCCAGTGATGACCAGCGGGGGCTTTGACTCTTTTAACTGTCATATTGTACCTCTAATCTTATGTTATAGGTTATATTACCCCATGTAACTTGTTTAGGGTAATCCCAGTATCTATTGAGAAGCACTTTCCTCTAATAGTCCGGTTTCAAATGCTTTTAGCTTATCTCTAGAAAAACCTTTGAACTCTTGTATCAATGCCAATGACTCTGTTTTCTTTTCTGTAGACAATAGACCTGATATCTTCATTAATGTTTCTAGTGCTCTCAGCTTGTCAGAATCCTTGGCGTCTTTCTTATCTACAATATCTCTTGCCTGTTCTAGCAAATATGTCTTACTGATACCTAGTTCATCTAATATTTGTTCTACTTCTTTATTAACCAATGTCTTAATCCTTTTTTGTTTTAACAATACCCTAGATTGCTTATGAGCATATTCTTCACTATTAGTTTCAAATGAGTGTAAATAAGCATTTGTTACATCTACACCTTGGGCAACTAGCTTTGCAAAGTATTTTTCTTTATTAGTGGTAAACTTTCTATTAAGGTTTCCAAATCTATATATGTCTTTTTTTGGCTCTCCTGACATTGGTGTCTTACTATTAGTAAAGAATGTTCCTAATAGTGTCCTGATACCTTCTTTTTTATTTTCACTGCCTTTGTTAACAGTAATCTTTTTTAAGACAGTTAGTATTTTACCATCATCACTAATGGTCCATTCGCCTTCTTCTGCGGTGCGCCAGTCAGTATTAATATTTTCTTTGGGGTATTTTTTACGGAACTCTTTTTCATTATCAAATAAATGATAATCCACGCCTTTGATTGTCTTAAGATACATTAAGCTTGAGCTTCAATCTCAGGGTTAGGACCAGCAACAAAGTCTATTAATACCGGGGTATCCATCTCATCTATGACCATTAGTATTTCCATCATGTATTGGTGGTCACCAGTATCAATGAACTTCTTTGATAGACTTTTTAAGTAATCTATCGCAGGTCCTAAATCAAGTACTTCTATACGAGGTTCTAATTCCATGGCGGTAATATAATCATAGAATGTAGTATTCAACAAGTAATTAAAATAAGTGTTGACAGGTATAGTGTTTTTACTATAAATTTCAACTGTTGGTTGAGAGGAACAATAATATATTAATATATTAATATATTAATATTATATTATTAATATTAAATAATATTATTAATATTAGATAGATAGTTAATATTATAATATTTTAATATATATTACCGCATTTTACCGCCGCAGGCAATCCTACCTAAAACTTCTAAAAAAAATCCAAAAAAAATATTTTATTATGTGTGTCTTTCTTTTTTTATGCACACGCCACCCCCCGTTAGCTTTTCGTTGAAAAAAAGTTAGGTTGAGATTTTTGAGGTCAGTTCCTACAGGTTGAAATTATTTTTTTTTATTTATTCGGGAACAAAATCAAATCTATATCATGTAAAAGATATAACAAATAACTAGGAGATTATATGAAAATAAATAAAGAAGTAAACATGGAAGCACTAACACAAGCTTGGATAAGTTTAACCTTTGATGAGTTTAAGGAAGTGTTTTATAATGACTTTGCTGAATGGCAAAGAGATTATGTTTCTGAGAACTTTCACAGGTTTCAAAAGAATCCATGCGCTCAGTATGCTCACTTAGATTTTAACAACAAGAAAGAGTTTTGCGTAAACTTAAACTTGTGGTGGGAACAAAACAAAGCGAGTCTAGTTTAATAAATAAACACGGGGGGCGAAAGCCCCCCGCAACCTAGGAAATACAATGAACACAGAAATTATAGAACTTATAGAGCTTATAGAATTATATCTAACATTTGGATTAATAGGCTCAGTTTATTTTTTAATAATGGTAATAGTACAAATAATAAAATTACATCAAAGTAAAAAAGCCTAACTGATGAGCCTTTAATAGACGAAATCCGGGAGATCTCCGAAGGAGATTCCCGGAATCTTAGGCAATATAGAAAGTTTTTAACAATAAACTAGGAGAAAAAAATGGATGATACAACCGACTTAACAAACTGTTGCAATGCTTACACTATTTTTATTGGACCAGAAGAAGAAGAAGTCTGCGAAAACTGCGGATTATCAGCAGAAAAACAAGAACAAAAAAACAATAACACGAAAGGGTAATCTTATGATTAACAGAATAGCAAATAGGGACGCTAGAAAGTATGTATATCAAACTATAGCGTTTAAAGCTAATAACTTAATGGCTGAATGGGATGATGATAATGAAGGCGCTAATACGCCTTACGTAGTTTATAGCTACGGGAGACACTTCCCGCTATTTATTTACCTAGGTAATACATGGTATGAGAATAAAGATAAATACTCAACCTCAACATCTAGACATAAAAGCCAATGCCACCCCGGATTAGATACAATCAAGTTAACAACTGACGGAATGCAAGAGTTACTTGTAAACAACACGTTAGAGCGTATCGAGAATAGTTAACCTCTCCTAGGGTAGACCTGAGCAAGTCTTTAAACTGCTCATTCCTTTTGTCTACTATTTTTTAAATATAACATTCACGTAAGTACTTTTATTAAAATACATTCACGTAAGTAGATTCACGTAACTATTCAAAAAAGATAATTCACGTAAATAGTTTTATTTAGGGGAAATTCACGTAAATACTATATTTTTAATATATTAATTCACGTAGGCGTTAATATTAAAGTATTATTGATTATATATATGAATTAAAGTAAGTATTAAAATAATATTAATTAAATATTATGCCGTATACTCATACACGTATGGTAGCACGTATTAAAAAAAAATATTATTTATTTTGAAACTTTTATTGAACTACTGCATTTAATATATATAACAAAAAAAAGGAATACAAAATGACTATTTACGAAATAAAAAGAAGAACAAAAAAAACAAGCCCCTACTTTTTTAGTAAAGATACGCTAAGATTTTTTGGTCAACGTATGAAAGATTTTAAAGTAACAAAAATAGATGATGATATTTACCATATTAACGCCCCTATGTATGATTTTAATGGAACATATATGGGTGATACTAATAAGTTTTTTTATCCATCAACTAATAGATTATCTTTATTGAAGATAGATTTAAATAAAAGGAAATAAAATGTACTTATCAAAATATTATCAAAATAGTAAATCAATATTAGAATTAGATGAAAAAGATTATGTTACCAATATATATGAAAAAAATGGTTATTGGTACGCAATGCACGATATGTCATACACGATATTTGAACACGTATCCGAGTACGCTAGATTAAAATATGAAGTAACCAATGCTGGAATGGGACATTATAAATGGGAAATAAAAGGTTTTGAGACAGGATTAAAGACTACAAGCAGTAGCAAAAGGGGTGCCAAGGATATTATCCACGCCGACGCTAAGAAATTTTTAGAAAAAATAATGGAACTTTCATTATAATAAAACGTTTAAAAATAAAAACAAGGAAATACAAAATGAGTTTATTAAGTGACCCTACTACAAATTATAAAGCATATAAAAATAAAAAATTACAAATTGATACTTACTTTTTAAGTTTAGCTCAATCCGACTTAAGTGGATACAATACTTGCCCTATGGCAAATAAATTTATAGCTAAAGAGAATAACCCTAAAAAATCTAATTGCTCTCATGTATGTGTAGGTAGCAGGGGTAACGCTCAAATATTCCCCGATATTATGCAAGCTAGAATAAAAAAGACTATAAGGTTTTTTGAGGATAGGCAAAATTTTATGAACGAATTAGTTACAGAAATAGCTAAAGCAATAATTAAAAGCGATAAAAAAGGTATCAAGCCAACATTTAGATTAAATAGCTATAGCGATATTAGATGGGAATCTATAAAGGTTGACAAATTTGGGGGCAATACTATCTATGAATTATTCCCTAATGTAGAATTTTATGACTACACTAAACTAAAAAACAGAAATATACCTAATGGATATCATACAACTTATTCTCATTGGGGCGATTGGAACGCCACTAAAAGAGCAATGGCGAGGGGTCAAAATGTGGCGATGGTATTTGATAAACGTGACGAATTGCCCAAAACGTTTATGGGTAGGGTAGTGGTCGACGGGGACAAAACAGACTTAAGAACACCCCAAAACGACGGCGAAAACGTTATCGTAGGATTAAGAGCTAAAATGAGTAAAGCCAAAATTGATGAAATGTTAAAAGAAAAAAATACTTTTATCGTAAAATGTTAAACAAACTAAAGGAAATACTAAAATGAATAAATTAAAGAAATTACATAACAAATTTGATAAAGTATCGCTTTTAATGCAATCACTAGAGGATAAAATTAATTACTGCATTAAGGATGATAACATTACACAAGCTCAACTTGATAAATACGAAAATGAACTAATTGACCTAGACCATAAGCAGTATGAAATACAAAGTAAAATCCAATACTGCAAAACTAGAAGAAACCAATTAAAGTGCAATTAATGACTTCAATAAATAAGGAACTTATTAACAATTAACACGTTAAAACAATAAACAAAGGAAACAATAAAATGAAAAAACTAAGAAAAAAAGATGTGGCTAAGTTGGAAGAAAAAGGGATTAAGATTACGATTTCAAAGGATGGATTAGTAAGAGAAAAAATAAACAAGAAAGTTGGAACAAATAGATAATTAACACGTTAAAACAATAAACAAAGGGAATACAATGCAAATGACAGAAACAGAAATACTAACGATTTTAAAAAATAATCTTATAGATAAATGTACTAAAGAACAGAAAAAGCAAGTAATGGCTTTCGCCTTTGGAGAAGAATTCATAGCCTCTAAAGATAAAGGCTCTTTAAAAGAGTACAGAACTAAACAAGAAAAGGAAATACAATGCAAATAACAACTTGTGATAAATGCGACGTAGTAGTCGACCATTCAAAGGATGAACGTAGGTTCAAGCCACATAATATTGTAGATGATAAAGCGATATGCGAGGATTGTGACACGTGGGCAGGTACGGGATATACCAACCTAGTCTATTGGAGATTCGGGGATAGCCCTAGTTTTCTAGGGTTTACCGATGGAACAACGTGGAATGGGTGGGCTAACATTCAAGTCAATGAAGAACAATTTCAAGCAGTAAAGAAGTGGTTAATTAATGACATGGGCATAAAGGAATTTAATAAGTTTATGTTAGAGTGGGAGATTAAGGTTGATGAGAATAGATATTCATTCGCCTATGGATGTACGGCTGAGATTGTAAGCAACAAGGATGCGATTATTGGCAACATATACGATGACTTATTCCCGTGGATAAACGATGGTATCGCCAAGATACAGGAGAAATTTGGCATGGACAATGGAGATGTATCGCCGAGCCTAGATATGGAGTTTAGAGAGGTATACGAAAGACTATCCGAATGCGTATATAAACAACTACAAGAACATAATAAAATAGAAAGCGAGGTAGAGTGATGCACAAGTGGGTAAAAAACTTAACAAAAGAACAATTATTAAATAGAGATAATTTTATAATCCAGCCTATATATGGCTATGAAGATGATAACGGAAATAAAGTGTACGACTTTGAAGAGATGCGAAGAGAGTTTGATAAGAGATTGTCAGAACTAGAAAACGAGGTGGCATAATGGAAGATATTTTACAATGCGATTCATGTCAAAAAGATGGTTCGTTTTATGATGATGATTTGCCACAACTTTATTCAATGCTTGACTTGGAAGATGGTATTTATTGCGATGATTGCATACCAAAGTGGTGGCAAGAAAAATTAGAAAGTGAGGTGGCGTAATGTCTACTAATACATATAAAAACAAAGAAGAATATCATAACGTTAGTCAAGCAGAAACGTTATCAAAGT
>Ga0209232_1000467_pt1 | contig 24751 bp, 32 predicted proteins | sample ETNvirenome_2_60_FD_184066 | JGI IMG/M metagenome (GOLD analysis project Ga0209232, IMG submission 184066) | Marine viral communities from the Pacific Ocean - ETNP_2_60 (SPAdes) (version 2) | ecosystem: Environmental > Aquatic > Marine > Oceanic | place: Pacific Ocean | collected 2013-06-22
CCTTTCTTTTTCTTCCAGCTTCTCCCTCTCTTTCTTTTCATATCTTTCACGCCTTGCTTCTATACCCAACCAATAGGAAGTCTTTTCAAACTTAATATCTAGCGGGTTAACTCCGTGCTTAGTCTCCATCTCCTTACAGCAGTCAGTCATACTCATCATCAATGGGTAGTAGCACACCGAGTCTCCATCGGTTATCACTACGTCATAGCGAGCTTCGCCACTGGAAACGATTTGTTTAGACCAAGAGTCTTGAATCCCTATGTCATCCTTAACTAGTTTGCCTATAATTTTCATCTCTTGCTTAACTCCTTATAGTAATTAGTTTCTCTTTGCTCAGTTTTAAGCTCATCCTCTAATAGCTGGATTGCCTTTTTAAGTTGGGCTTGCTTGGCTCCGTACTTAGCCTTCATAGATTGAACATAAAACCACAAGTCAATGATCTCATCGTCTATGTCCCTGAACCTAACTCTTGTATCTAAGTTTCCTCCGTGCTCATCCTGCCCACAGTTAAACTTTGCATAGGCTTTCAGAGTGAAGTCTTGAATGGCCTCGTCTCTTATCTCATCAGGTGTTCTCTCACTCATTGTTATACCTTTCGTCTAGTATTTCGTTTGCTACCCTAGCGACTGAATCATCTGAGTACACAGACCTGAGCCGTTTCTTGCCCTCTCTTGTTGTTATCTCTGTCACCAGAATAGGGCTGAGTTCCGGTGAATCCATCGTGGCTTCTATCAATGCCCTTAACGGACACTCTTTTGACTTGGCAGGGAAGGACTTAACATCCTCGCCGCCCATCATTAGTATTTGCATACGTTTCCTTTGGTTACTTGTTTGGTTTGAAATTGTCTCCTGCCCGATTAGATACCTGCATTTTTTTATTTGAAAGGAGTCGCAGGACGGACAGGAGCGCGAGATTGAGAGAGCATATAAGGTTTGTTTCAAGTGTGCCAATGACAGAGGGAAAAACCTAACCCTCTAAACACATATCTACGGTTCTCCCGCAGCATCATTCCCTTATATGCTCAAAGCTCCTTACACTATATAGATATATAATCTATTCTAATCTATTCTATTCTATTCTATTCTATTCTATTCTCTTGTGAGTATTGTGGAGATGTCTGGAGATAACTGGAGACAGTGTTTTGGGAATCCGTCTCCACTCTGCCAGCTTTTACCTCCTCCTCTAGCAAGGTGAGCCGCTTTCTTATCAGCTTCTCTTCTCTCCTTATGTGGTCAAAGGATTGTTTCATGCTCGCTAACTCCTTCAATACTCGCTCGATCATAAAGCTAGTGCCTTCGTTTGTGTGCATCAAATTCTGCTCTAGCTTGGATACTTTATCTACTAACTTCATATCTCTCTCTGGATTCATTGCTTAGTCCTCCTTGAATAATTGGAATTGTCCCTCCATTAAGTCCTTTTCCTTCTCACTGAGGGGTTCTTCTGAACTGTATCTTAGGTTGATGAACTGCTCTATATTATCTATGCGTTCACCTAAGCTTCTATACATCTTAACGCTACACCTGCTGGATGATTGCAGATTCTTCTCTAGCACCTGAATCTTGCAGAGTAGCTCGGTTATGTGCTGATCTTGGCTCATTTGAATGCTCCTATAACGATCAGGATTGTGCAGACAACTAGCATTAGAGTGAAACAGGCTGCTGCTACCATGCCTTGCGTCTCCTTCTCTATTCTAGCCTCATTGCTCTGCTTGATTTCTTCTTTAATCTTCTCAAGTTTCTCTATACTCACGGGATTATCCTCCTTCCTTTGGTTTGAAATAAAAAGAGAGAGCCGAGGATGTTACTCCCCGACCCTCTCTTGGTTTACTAATTAGTTCTGCTGATTGATTTGGATCAGTCCTTCAGCAGCGAGACGCTCCAGTTCAGACGATGAGTATTCAGTTCCCTGAATGTCGAACGACTTGGATGGTGCTGCTCCCTTGCGTGGCTTGACTAACGTCTGAACCATCGAGCCTTTCGTTACCTTCGTGGTGACTGTACGGCCACCCTCGGCAATGAAGTCCTCTCTCAGTTCGCCGTGTTGTCCTTCTAGCTCGGGCATTAACTCGATGCAGCGATGCGCTAGATTGAAGAATGCTTCACGTTCCTTAGATGAGAACAGCGTTTTGCCAGCCTTATTCCAGACCTGCTTTGGCTGTCCCGTCTTGGGGTCAATGACTTGATTCTTGTTCTTGTCCAGCAAGTCAACCAGTTCAGCTACGTTTCCGTCTGCGTCTGGAGTGATCTTGCGGTGTTCCAAGTCCATCATCTTAGCAGCATTGCGGTAGTTGTTAGGGATTAACTTAACCTCTTTAACCACATCAGCTTGGCTCTCCTGACTTGGATCAGCTATCCATTCTGCACCCTTGGACGCAAGAATATCTAGCTTCATCTTGTGGTCAGGATTGTGCCACTTATAAGTGACCTCGCGCATGACTATATTGTTTATCTTTGCACCATTCAGAGCCTTAGTTAAGGTGTCCTTTTCTAGACCACGAAGTGATGCAGTGTGTAAACCTAAGCCATCGCCGCTCGCCTCACCGTTGCTATTTAGCTTGGGATCGAAGAACAACTCTGCCTTACGGACTGATTTCTTAGTTACTTTTTCCATAGTATCTACTCTCTTATTAGTTTGTTATGGTGATTGAGGCTCACCGATGCCTTGAAGAAAGGTGTTCAACCTCTCATCTGGATCACTGACCGGATTGGTTTTTACTTACTTACGCTTGATTCGCTGGATGTATTCTTTGATCTCACCGTTTTCCTTGCGCTTTCCTTGCGGATACTCAGGCCAAGGTGAGTGTTCATTGTTACGATGCCAGCGAATGACCTCTTCTTGTCTGAGGTTTAGCTGAGTTTGCAACTCTTCTGCTGCCTGTTTCTTGGCTGCTTCTTTCTCTGCTTTCTTGATCGCCGTTTTGCTTGGAGCTTTCGGCTTGGCTGCTGCTTTTGGTGTTTCTATTCCGTTCAGGTTGATTTGTTCTGTTGTCATTGGTTTTCCTTTTTCTTGATTAGACTAAGGCCAGTGACCCAGATGAGAGGCGAGTGGCGTTTCTTAGCTGCGATCAGGTTATTGATTCCCTGACCCGCTCCACGCCGCGCACGCCTGATATGACGCGCCCACCGAAGTGGCTCTCTGTTTCAACTAATAATTTTTTCGTGGAAACCTACACGCTGCCTCGCTTCAGGATGGACTTGAGTGTCCCGCAATGCGAGGAGATGACCCGCCACGCTTGTCGACGCGACTGCATCCGAGGTTTGGAGTTGACTCCCTGTCCCTCTACACATATACATACGCCACCAACTGAAATAAATCCCCAGATGCCTAAAATCGCCGAACCAACCAAACTCCCGCCCGTTCCCGAGGAAAAGATTGATCAGCTTTGCGATGTGATCCGCGAGGGACTCTCCGTTCAATCCGCTGCCAAATTCGTGGAGTTATCCGTGCCACAGGTGGAGAAGTGGGTGCGTATGTACCCTGCTCTGAAATTGCGGATAGACAAAGCAACCGCTGACCACGAGCATCACCTCGTCGCCCTTGCCACTCAGGCATCCCAACGTGACGGGAAATTAGCCATTGCGATCCTCGAACGCCGCCACGGCCAATGGAATAAAACGGATCGACAGGAGATTAAACAGGAAACGCAGGGCACGGTGTCGCCGGAGTTGTTAAAAGCACTCCAATCCGCACCCGAACGCGTGACACCACGGGGGGATACCACCCCCAACGGCACGGTATAGTTACTATCTACCCACCTCAAATTATCGGAGCACCAAAAAAGTGGCCCTAAAGTTAAAGAAACCCCTGAGAAGTACCAAAGTTTCCCGTAAAATCACCAATGCTGTACAGTCTAAGGTAGCCAAAAAGGGCGAAAAGAAGCTCACAAAGCGTACAATCGTGGAGAGAGCAGCGCAACTGGAGAACTTTCCAGAGCTATTCCTAGGGCTAAAGGCGTATGAGTGGCAGAAACGCGTTCTAAGCGATCTTAATTTCAAGGAGGCCCGTGTAGCCATGAAGGCCGCAAACGGCTCAGGAAAGACCTCTCTCGTCGCAGCAAGCGCGGTTCTGTGGCACATGATAAGATTCCCGCAGAGTTTGACCATTACAACGGCTGGGGTATGGCGGCAGGTGGAAGATCAGCTATGGCCGAACCTGCGTAAGTATATTGCGAACCTAGGGGATGGCTGGAGGGTGACAAGTAACGAGCTAGAGTTTAGCAATGGCAGCAGGGCGATTGGGTTTAGTACGAATGATGCGGGTAAGTTTGAGGGCTGGCACAGGCAGGGGCCGACAGACAATCTGCTGATGGTAGTAGATGAGGCTAAGACTGTACCTGATTCCATATATGAAGCTATCGCTCGCTGCCAGCCAAGCAGACTGTTAGTGATGTCAAGTCCCGGCGGTCCACAGGGTGCGTTCTACAAAGCATTCACGAAAGAGGCTAGTTTCTGGAAAACTCATAGTGTCACTGCATTTGACTGTCCACATATACCGCAGTCGTGGATTGATGAGCAGACGGAGAAGTGGGGTATAGAGCATCCGTTGATTCGGTCTATGATATATGGGGAGTTCATGGACTTGGGCTCTGAGAATCTGGTTATACCGTATAACACCCTACAGTTCTGCTATCAGAATCCCCCGCAGAAAAGGACAGGCCAGAGGGTAGCCTTCTGTGACTTCGCGGCTGGGGGTGACGAGAATGTGCTATGTATCCGTGAGGGTAATGAGATTCTGCCGCTGAAATGCTGGAAGGAGCGTAATACTATGGGCTCTGTGGGTAGGTTCATTATGGAGTTTAAGAAGGCAGACCTAGACCCAAGCTGTATATACGCTGACGCTGGAGGTCTGGGCATACCTATGTGTGACGCTTTGGCTGAAGCTGGGTGGGCGGTTAACAGGGTGAACAATGGTTCTAAGGCTTATGATGATAGACACTATGGGAACCGAGGGGCTGAGATGTGGTATGAGTCAGCCCGTATAATTGAGAAGGCAGAGGCTATACTGCCAGAGGACGATTTACTTATTGAGCAGCTTACCACCAGATTAGGTAAGACGAACAGTAAGGGTAAGCTAATGCTGGAGAGTAAGGACGATATGAAATCCCGTGGCATCAACTCACCGGACAGAGGGGATGCGGTTGTAGGAGCCTTAACCTGCGGGGGCATCAACAACCCAACTGTACAGCACGGGCGGCAAAATGTGTTTGATATGATCTGGCCTGACGAGGGGGATGGATACAGTGTCACTCACGGCGTAGGAGGAATGGATGCTGGATAATGGGCGTAAAGACACATCAGTTTAGTACGGGCAAGTTTGACATACACATAGAGGACATAGACGGCTTATGCTGTGATTCGGATAACCCGCCGAAGGAGAAGGAGAAGTCCATAACTATAAGCCCCAAACTCAAGGGGCGGTACAGGCTGGAGGTATTGATACATGAATGCCTACACGCAGAGTACCCGTCTATAGATAAATGCTCCGAGGAGGAATGGGTTGATACTACTGCTGCTAACATCTCTAAGCTTCTTTGGAGACTAAACTATAGAGGATAATATAATCTAATTTACTCTAATCTATTGTATTATATTCTAGTGTGAGTATTTTGGAGAACCTCGGAGAAAGTGGAGAAAGGGTAAAATAGTTTTCTTACAGACAGGGGTTTTCTCCGAAACGAAATATCCGATACATAAGAAACTTGAATCTTTCCGTTTATGCTAATAGTAATTCCTACAGTGCGGTGCGTATGGTGTGCGGAGAGATTCCGTAACGGCTCGCACCTCTCTCTGGGAGCCCTTGAAACAAAGCACCGTACTCTAACGATGGGATACATAGAAGGAATCTTAGGCATAGCTGGGGCTGGGTTATCAATCTGGCTGTGGTGGCTTAATAACAGGGCAGCTACTAAAAAGGAAATAAAGGAACAAGATGCCGCTAAAGTGCATAAGCATACTGCTGATTATATTAACGACCAGTTGCAGTAGCCTAAGACCGCTACCGACCACTAGGTTGCCAGAAGGCAATGTTAAGCGTCTAACAGAGATGCCTGAGTTTAATTCTGTAAAGGAATCAGGGGATGATGTGAAGCGATGGGCCAGAGAGGCACTTCACTCAATAAACGATTTAGAGTACCAACTAAGGAAACAAGATGATTGATAGACAGGAACTAAGTGACTCCATCACCGTAGACATACAAGATCGCTCCCGCTGGGAGACACGACAAAAGCTGTGGTATGAGATGCGCCACAATGGTCTGCGCCGTAAGAACAAACCTTGGCGTAACGCCAGTGACCTGCACTTCCCCTTAGCCGACTCAGTTATCGAGAGACTGAAGCCGTTCTACTATATGCAGGTTGTGGGTATGGATACGATTGCCTCGTTCGTTCCTATGCGCCAGCAGGACAACGGCATGACTGTAACTGCCGAGCGGTGGTTTGATTACCAGACTAAAGAGAAAACTAATTTCCTAACTGAGTGCCTTACATGGATTGACCACGGATTGATGACCGGACGATCTGTGGTTAAGGTTTACTGGGACTCAGACAAGAAGCAGGTCAGGTACGATGCGATTGACCCTATGATGATCGTAGTACCAGACCGCACCAAGAATCTTCAAGACTCCGAGAGGGTGGTTCACATCATGCAGATGAGTGTCGAGGCTTTCAAGAACGACCCGAAATACTCAGGCGTGGATGTGGAGCTAGTGCAATCTAAGAGATATAAAGCTGGCAATAGCGCGGAGAAGGAGGTCACAACCTATCGACGAGAAGGAATCAACTACTCCTCAGATATGAGCCGCATTATTCTCTGGGAGGTGTACCACAAGAGTGAGGGCAAGGTGATCGTAGAAACATTCTGCCCTGAGATTCCTGATATGGATGTACGTCCATCTATGGAACTCGACTACAATCACGGAGAGTATCCGTTTGTAGACTTCAGTTATGAGATTAAAGATAAGGGCTGGTTCTCTCCTCGCGGGGTATGCGAAATCATCGCCCCGTTTGAAGCATCTCTATGTAAGATGTGGAATGACAAACACGATGCGATGACGCTGTACAATCGTCCTATGTTCAAGTCGGACAGGGATGTACCCAACAGCAGTAACATTCGCCTTTCCCCAGCCCAAATTCTACCAGTTGGATTAGCACCAGTGCAGATGGCCCAGCCTCCTATCAGTTTCGATCAGGAGATTGAGACTACTCGGTTCATTGCAGAGCAGCGGATCGGTATGCCTGACTTTGGTGTTAACTCGATGAGCAGTAAAGGAGATCGACGAACTGCCACAGAGATCAATGCTATTAGTGGGCTTATGGCAGAGTCCAATGACTTACGGGCTCGCGTGTTCCGTCTGTCGCTTGGCTCTCTATACCGTCAGTCTTGGTCGCTATACTTACAGTACAAGAAGGAAGATTTGGAGTTCCGATACCGTGAAGATAACGGGCAACTGGAACCTGACGCATTCTTCGGTGAGTATGTGATAGAACCTAAAGGTGGGCCTGACAGCCAGAACCGAGGGCTCAAACTACAGCAAGCTATGGGGCGCAAGCAGTTATTCGCTGGCTCACCCTATATCAACCAAGCTGAGTTGGATCGCTCGATACTGGAACTGGATGATCCGTCTTTGGTTCGCAGGATGTACATTGATCCGCAGTTCAAGCAGCAAACAGAATCTCTTGAGGAAGCTAACAACATCGGAATTATGGAGGTGGGTATGCCAGTTCCGGTGCGTGGTGACGAGGACTTTGAAGTTCGGATCGCCACACTGGTAGGTTACTTAGACAATAAGATGGCTGATAATGATGCCATATCTCAAACAACCCAACAACTAGTCGTTCAAAGGATAAGCCAGCTACTTGATGCATACGAGCAGGTTGATACCAATGCAGCAAGACAGCTACGAAAACAACTCGCTGAGTCTGCTGAATCATTGGCTATGGACCGACAGGCTCAGGTAATGGGGGCTCCTGATGCCGAACAAATCCAACAACAGTAGAGAAAATAACTACCCTGAAACCAGAAAAGCCTACGCAAAGAAAAACAAGAAAAAGATAGCTGCGTGGTATAAGGAGTATTACGAGGAGAATAAAAAAGAGCATAATGAGAGAGGCAGAGAATATTACAAGAAAAACAGAAAAAAGATAAGAGCACAGCAGAAGGCTTACAAAAGTAAGTATAAAGAAATAATAAGCCAAAAAAGAAAAGAGGCTTTCCTTAGCAACCCTGCCCTAAGAATTATAGCAAACCTTAGAAGCAGAATAAGCAGGTTAATAAAAGGTAAGAGCAAATTAGCTGAAAAGACACTAGGATGTAGTAGGGAACATTTCCTGAAGCACCTTGAAGTTCAATTTAAGAGAGGAATGAGTTGGAAGAACTACGGCACTCACTGGCACATTGACCACCACATCCCAGTATGCGCCCACGACCAATCGAATAAAAAAGAGTTTGAAGCTTGTTGGCACTTCAGCAACCTAAAGCCAATGTGGAAACAGGATAACCTAAGAAAAGGAAGTAAAATATGTTTAGAAAGATAAGGGCGATGCTACTTTTCGCCAGAGAGGTACAATGGACATCAGAACCGGAGTGGAAAGAGGAAGATTCCGTCAAACTACTATTATTCCTAGAGAGTGATACAGGGCAGAAGTTTTCCAAAACACTTGCGAATATGGTGATAAGAAATCAGTCTTATTGCTTAGAGGATAAAAAAGACCTTGTTTTCAGCGCAGGGTTTGCTAATGGTTTTAAGGGTTGTGTGAGTGCGATAGAGTCACTTGCCAACAAAGAACTTTACGAGGACTTGGAAGGGGATGAGCCAAGCGACCTCGAAACGTAAAGACATCCCGAATACGCCGAAGCTGGTGTCGGGCCTAGGCGAAACTATAAGACACACTACAGGTAGGCAACGTGCGAGCTTATCTGAAAAAATGCACAAAGATAAAAAATGAGTGAAGAAACAGAGGGCGTAACATTGGAGCAGCTACAGCAAATGGCTGCGGAACAGGACAGGTTATCGGGTTATGATGAGGGGTCGCACCCCGCTGAAGTTCCCACTGCTGATATTGAGCAGAGGCGGAACGTACAGAGTCAGCCCGAACCGGAGAAACCTAAAGCTGAAGCACCCGAGCCGAAGCCAGCGGAACCGGAGAAACCTGCCGAACCTGAACCGCAAAAAGAAGCTGGGCCTCCAGAAGTGCCTGACAGTTCTTTGAAAAGTGAAGCAGATAGCAAGTCTACTAAGTCTGAAAAACGGCTTAACGATTCTTGGCGCAAACTGAATGACGAAAAGTCTGAGCTTGCACGGCAAAGGCAGGAGCTTGAGGAAGTCAGGCAATCGCTTAATGACCGAGGCAAGCCAGAAGAATTTGTTGATTCGGACGGCAACTCTGCGGAGGACTATGAAGCAGCAGCCAGAAACTTTGAGCTTGAAGGTGAAATGCGTTTAGCTGAGAAAGCTAGAGAGCAAGCCGAAGAGGTTAGAGGTATGGCTCAGGATCATAGAGTTTCCAAGAATGAAGGTCAGTTCAAGCAAGAATGGGCCGCTAATTTCGAGGAAGCCGCTAAATCCTACCCTGAATTAAGAGAAGGAGATTCCACATTCAGGAAAGCTGTTAACCAGATTCTCCAAGAGCGACCCGTCCTAGCAACTTATTCAGGAGGCATTATAGATGCGGCAGATATTGTTGCCAATATGCAGAAAGCAGAATCAGCTAACTCGCTTCAAGAACAGATCAACACTCTCACTGAAGAGAATGCTGGTCTAAAATCAAAACTCTCCATTGGAGGCTCTGACCCGTCTGCACCAACTGGTGATCGTTCATTTAACGAACTAACACCGGAGGAACAGTTCGCGGAACTACAACGCCGCGCTGCGGAAGTAGATGCAGGAGGAGGCTACTAATGGATTAACTTATTGCATAAACAATGGCTATTCAAAGCACATCGAATCCGTCCACAATGGCGGATCAATACCAAACGTACTTTAGCAAGCAACTGCTAGACTACGCCGTTCAGTCTTTACGCAAGGCTGAGTTCGCTCAAACCGCAGCACTCCCCAAGAACGCGGGGGCTCAATCCATTCGGTTCTTCCGTTTCGGTGAGCCTTCTACTGCCCAAGTGCAGGACTTGACTGAGGGAGATGCGATTGCAAAGTCAGCATATCGTGAGTTATCGCTCGGCTACGTCGATGCCACCTTGAACCAAATCGGTCAGGTGATCGGCGTGACTGACGTTCTCAACGCTACCTCGCTCCTGAACATCATGCAGCAAGCTATTAAGACTAATGGCGAAGATGCTGCCCTCTACATGGATGACCTTATCCGTGACGAGTTGGTGAACAAGGCCGACAGCGACGAGAGCGACAGCCGTACCAAGCGTTACTCCGGCGGTGATGCTACTCCTACTTGGGCTGAGTTAGCTGCCGACACGGTTGCCAATACTAAAATTGGTGCAACTGACCTGTTGGACAGCGTGACTAACCTGAAGATCAACCGTGCTCCGCAGATTGGCGGTCAGTACGTTATGGTTGCTTCCCCGCAAGTGACTCGTGATCTGATGAACAACACTGATTGGCTGGAAGCTCACAAGTACAGCGCAGTCCAAGGATTGTTCAAGGGTGAAGTCGGCTCCTTCCACGGAGTTAAAGTCATCGAAGATACCAACCCATTCATTGAGGCGTCCGGCGGAGCCAAGGGTACTTACAGTGCCTCTGGTGACATCTTCACCTCCTTCGTGATGGGTGGTCAGGCGTTTGGTGTACCTGCCTTATCCGGTGAGTCACCTAAGTCGCCTTCGATTGTCATTACTGACACTCCTGACAAGAGCGATCCACTCAACCAGACCACCACGATTGGCTGGAAAGCATACTACACCGCTAAGGTTCTTAATGAGAACTGGTTCGTGGTGTTGCGTTCTAAGAGCGCGTATGCCTAAACAATAACAATGGAGGGGGTGGGGAAGTAAAAAGCCCTGCTCCCTCCGCTTTACAGATTGGTGTAAGATGCCGATATATGTTTATGAAAATGATAGGGGCGAGAGGATAGAAGAGATACGACTCGCCAAGGACAAAGACCGATGCCCTGCTGGATACTCAAGAGTGAAGGAGCCACAGGCAATGTCTTTTACAGGAAACGCTTCCAACCCTACGAACATGAAAGACGGTGTTCTCAAGGGTTACTACGATCAAGAGTGCAAAGGTGGGAGATGGAAGTCCGACTACAGCAAGAAACAAATTAAAAAAGCGTGGAGTGACTAATGGCTAGAAAAGATATTGCCGACATAGGCGAGGTAGTAAGCAACACAACTTGGGATGATGAATTGCAGATTAGTCTTAGCGGGTGCTCCCTGCTAGGTCTTTTCGGTTCTTGTAAGGCATCTTCCGATCAGTACGTTATGGTGTTCGATAGTGCCAGTGCTGTAAGTGACGGTACTGCTCCATCAATTCATCCGATCTATGTAAAGGCTGGAGACAACTTTTTCCTAGAGGTTCCTGTTAGGGGGCTTAGATTTACTAACGGGGTGTATGTTGCGTTCTCCTCTACAAATACAACCTTAACAAAATCTTCAGCAGACTGCTGGTTTACGGGGGTAATAGTATGAGCCAAAGTCAATTAGGTCAGGGTTTAGCTGGCGGTGGCAGCGGCGACATTACTGCTGTTACTGCTGGAACTAATCTAGATGGTGGCGGTACTAGCGGTGCGGTAACTATTAACCTTCTTACCGAAACAGTTGAGGACATCGTTGGCGCAATGGTTGACGGTGGCACTGAGACTCGATGCACTGTTACCTACGATGATACGGCTGGTAAGTTAAACTTTGTTGTGGATGACATGACCACTGACGCTAACACCACTTACGGTGTGTCGGCTGTCGATGGTGATAACACTGACGAGGAAAAGATTAGACTAACTGGTAGCGACTCCTCTACGGATGACATAGTTTTAGAGGCTGGCACTGGTCTTACTATTGCTAGGGATGGAGATAAGATTACTTTTACTAGCACTGCTGATGCTGCTGGAACAGACAACTCAACCCCTGTAACCCTAGCTGGAACACCGGACTATTTAACTCTGAGTGGTCAGGAGATTACTCTAGCTCAAATTGATTTAACTGCTGACGTAACAGGCAACCTACCTGACGGCAACATAGCCAGCGCATCAACGTGGAACGGAAAACAAGATACAGTAACCGCAGGGACGGGCCTTAGCTTTAGTGGTGCTACTCTCAACGCAGAGGTTACTCAGTCTGAAGTAGACGCCAAGCAAGACACACTAACCTTCGGCATCGCCAACACAAACGCGGTTAAGGTTGACGCAGCGGATGTAGCTGATGACGAGTATGCTCGATTCACGGCGAGTGGATTAGAGAGTCGCAGCACATCGGAGGTATTGAGCGACATTGGTGCTTCTGCCTCAAGCCACAACCATAGCGGTGTTTATGAACCAGCAGATTCAGACATTGTAAAAGCCGACACTGCCACAAACTTCACTGCTCCTGTTCGGGGTGGCGTGGACAGCACTCAATCATCTACGGGTGTTTGTGATTTATCCGAGGCCAATAACCACGCTGTAACTATTTCTGGAGCGACAACAATTTCCGTCACCAACCCAACTGCCGGACAATCGGGGGTTATCACGATCACGCATGACGGCAGCACGGCTATTAATTTTTCGGGATTGAAATTTGAAGGCGGATCAGCCCCAACGCCATCCACATCCGGTGTTGATCTGCTGGCCTACTACGTTGAATCCGCTAGTCGGGTTTCGGCGGTGTTGCTCAAAGCCACAGCATGATTATTGGCAATCCATTACTGCTCAAGAAAGCGGCTGACTCAACCCCAGCCGATCCTGTGACACGTTCGCTGCGGTTTAATAAGGGGGATAATTCAGCACTCTACATTGAACCCACAGTTGACCACGATTCCGCGACTGTCTTTACATTTTCTTGTTGGGCTAAATTGAGTGAGATGGGGGTAGCTAGTTCCTACACTATTTTTTCAGCCGGAGAATACCCCGATGCCACCAATCAGGTTCACCTCCATCTTAGCTTTATGGCGGCTGGCACGTTACGAGTAGGTTTGCGCAGCCAAGCGGCTACTACAACTTCGAACCACTATTCTACGGCAGTATTTCGTGACCCATCGGCGTGGTATCACATATTGATGGTTCGGGATGGAGCTTCGCTAAAGGTTTATGTAAACAACAGTGTTGTTATTAACGAAACCATTTCATCCACTACAGACTACGGAGTTGGAAGTGGTCGCCCAATGCACGTTGGTTCAAACTTAAAACATACTCAATCTTCAATAGCATCCTACTATTCTTTCGATGGACTTCTTGCGGATGTGTATTTCACGGACGGTTACGCAAAGTCTCCCACAGATTTCATAGAGGACGCAGGTTACGGCGCGTACAAGCCCAAAGCTTACACCGGAGAGTTCGGCACAAACGGATTCCGCATCGACGCACAACCAGCCCACGATGCCGACCTCCTCGTATCCTCCGTAGGCCGCAATGATGGTGACACAACCTTTGTTGATGTGGCGGCGGGGCATACGATTACTGACACTGGCGACCCAGAGCATAGCATTGCGGTTGGCAATCCGTTTACGGGTGATGGCAGAGCGATTTACTTTGATGGCTCGGATGATTACCTGACTGTAGATGACGGAACTAACATTGATTTAGGCACTGGCGATTTCACTATTGAGTTTTGGATGAATAGTGATGAGGAGACTAATGGTGATTATGCTATGGGCCGATGGAACGCCACCCCCAATGTAGGCTCGGTTTCTAATAGGGAATGGGGAATCGTTTTATCTAGCAGCGGGGGCTACGGCATAAATATCTACACTACTGCTGGTACAAATTATGGAACAGTCGATACCTGTGACAGCAAGTGGCATCATGTTGCTATCGTAAGAAGCAGCGGGGATGCAAAATGCTATCTGGATGGAAAGTATGTAATTGAGGCAACTTCTATGGACAGCCTCAACATGAGCTTTTCTTCCAAACTAATGATTGGCGGGGGGCAGACTAGGTACTGGCGAGGGGCAATGTATGACTACCGGATCAGCGACACCGCTCGGTATAGCTCCGACTTTGATGTGCCGACTGAAAAGTTCACCTCGGACAGCAACACCTTACTGCTGATCCAGCCGCACAAAGATGACACCACATTCCACGATGAGTCCAGCAGTCCCGCAACTGTTACAACCGCAAGCTCACCCACCCGCACAGCCTCCACCCCCTTCGATGCCGCAGCGAAATCAACTGCGATGTATTTTGATGGTATTGGTGATTACCTAAACATTGGAACCACTTCTGACTTTAGGACAACCACAAATAACTTCACGTTAGATTTTTGGTTTAAGCCAAATGGCTCATCCACTGGCACTGTTTTTTCAAACGTCAATGATGGTAATGTGTATGACGGTCTAACCGCCAATGTTTCATCTGCTACCGTGAGCGTTTCCTTACGGGACAGTCAGCCATCAAATAATGCAGTTTCATTAAATTACACAAACGATGACACCGATTGGCATCATGTTGAAGTTTCTCGCACGGGGTCTACTCTTTACCTGTTTGTTGACGGCAATTTAGAGGACTCTGGTTCAATATCGTTTACTCCGACAAACAGCGGCTTGGTTGCTAGGGCAGGTCGGGTCTATGCCAATACCTATTCAGGTAACAACAATTACGCTGGCTATCTATTTGACTATCGTTGGAGCAATTCTGGAGGACACACGGCCAGCTTTACTGCACCAACAGCCCCGCTAGAGCTTAACCCCGTCTACATCGGCGGCGACCAGAGCGGTAACAAAAATCATTTCACGCCGTCAGGCATTAGTATTACGCACGATCTGCTGCTCGATGTTCCGACGAAGAATTACTGCCTAATTAACCCTCTGGCGGAAACGAAAACTGACTCCACTTCGTATGACGCCAACCCAACCACAGGTCTATCAGAAGGCAATCTCAAGCTAACATCCTCTGCTCTATTCTTTAACGGACACGGCACGTTAGGGGTGTCATCCGGCAAATGGTATTTTGAGTGGTACTCAACTGGAGATTGGACACAGGGGGGATTTACAACTGATGAGATGTATAGCAACAAAGAGCAATCATTGACTGATTTTTGGATACTATACAATCGAGACTCATCCAACAGCATTGCTGCCTATTACAAAGACGGTACAAGCGTATCCAGTGCGTCGTGGGCTGGCGGAAGTCATGCAAGCGGCAATGGTAATGTCTTCGGATGTGCGTTCGATGTCGATAACCGGAAGATGTATTTCCACAAGAACGGTGAGTGGAGTGACGGAACTTCGACCCTAACATCAACATTCCCGTCAGCGTATGGCGGCGACTTAACGGGCAGCAGTCACAACATCCCAGCCGACACCACGTTTTTTCCCACCGTGAGGCCGTGGACTAACTCAACTGTTATCGCCAATTTTGGACAGGACTCAACCTTCGCCAATACAGTAGCGAGTGGTTCTGCCAATGCTGCGGACACAAACGGTAACGGTGATTTCCGCTACACCCCGCCATCGGGTTACTTGGCACTGTGCACGGCGAATCTCGATGCCCCATCCGTTACGCCATCAGAGAATTTTGGGATTGCACTCTATAACGGAACTAGCAGTAGCAATTCCATAACCGGACTAGGCTTCCAGCCAGACCTTCTATGGACGAAATCTAGGTCAACATCAGGCACAAGTCATAAGGTATATGATTCTGCTCGGGGAGTGACGAAAAAACTAGAAGCCGATAACACTACTGCTGAAGGCACGGTTTCTTCTGACCTCACATCATTCGACAGCGATGGATTTACTTTGGGTTCGGGTAACGGCTCAAACTACTCTGGTAGGACATACGTCGCGTGGAACTGGAAAGCCCACCAAAGCCCCAGCACCGGAGCTAGAACTAGCTACACAGTTAAAGTCGAGGATAACAGCGGGGATGGCTGGGATGCTAATACTAGTTTTGTAGACAGCAATAACTTCCCCACGCTCTATATGGAGCTTTTTGAAAACCAAACCAGCGGTTTAGTGTCTCTAGGTAAGGTAGCGGTTAGGAGTATGGATGATGACGGAAACTCTACTTCCGACCAATCGGAGCAGACATACATATTAAAATGCATTGATTTAGATGCGATAGCAGTCAAGTGGTATTACGACACTTCGGGAGATGGGCAAGAGTCTGACTACCCTAACTCTTACAACGACTACCTTAACGAGCAGAAGATTACGATTCTTGAAGGAACTTCATCGACGAGCGGAACTTGGGTGCATCCGTCAACTGGTGCAGATACAACTGGATTAAGCGGCACTAACAACTACTCAAATGATGACGGCGGCACTGACTACAACTACTCACCCCCAACCGGATGGGCTAATGGCGACCCCCTTAAATCAGCCACCACTAGCTACACCGGAAGCGACACAGCTACACTTGTTTCCAGCGAACCAGTAGAAAAGTACAACGCCGCTGCTGGATTTAGCATTATCTCATACGCTGGCAACAAGTCTGCTGATGGTAGTGCCGATGGGGAGACTCAAGAAATAACCCACAGCCTTGGTGCCGAGCCAGAGTTAATTATCACTAAATCTAGGGCCAGCGGAAGTTACGATAGTGGCTACTGGGAGGTCTACCATAAGCATACCGTCATGCATAGCTCGCATACCGATAACAGTATCCATCCGCAGCTTTGGTTAAACAATGCTTGGGACTCTTATCAAGGTTACTACAGCCCAGTAATTCCTAAGAGCGGCTCTGAAAATACAATTATTGAGGTAACTAATGACAGTGGCTACGGCCATTACGCAAACGAAAGTCAGTTAGATTACATTATGTACGCTTGGACTCCTGTCGAAGGCTATTCCAAATTTGGCTCCTTTGCGGGGAATGGAAGCTCGGATGGGCCTATGGTGTACACCGGATTCCGGCCCAAATATTTGATGATAAAAAACACCACTAGCTCTAATCAATATGGCTGGTTCATATTAGACAGCGCGAGGGAACCTGACAACGATATGTCTGACTATCTTTACGCAAACACATCCGATGATGAGGATACGGCAGCGTCAAACAAAGTGGATTTCTTATCTTCAGGATTTAAAATGAGGGGGAGTGGGAATGTTACAAATCAAAACAACGGAACTATGGTGTACATCGCCTTTGCCGAATCACCGTTCAAATACGCCAACGCCAAATAGGATTAAATTATGTCATATATCACAGCAGAAGGACGCGCACTCCCGCTAGACAAAGCCTTCACCCACAACAACATTTCATTCCCTGCCAACTGGCTTCGGGTGTCCACAGAGGCTGACAAAGAAGCTCAAGGGATTAGCTGGGTGACTCCTGAAGAACCACCAGTAGTCCGTGCGCCGCTGGATCGTGAGAAGTCTAAAGGCATTGCACAGGCTAAAGACACTGCGGGTAAGATGTTGGCTCAATCCGATTGGATGGTGATTGCCAGCGTGGAGCGTGACCGAGTAGTGGCGGAGGATTGGGCCGAATACCGTGCAGCAGTGATTGCCGAGGCGGATCGTCTGGAAGGCGCATACAACGCTGCTGAAAGCTACGAAGACTTTGACAAGATTAAACAGGAATGGCCGCTAGACCCAAGCGAACAAGCCGAGCGTGACCGGATGGATGCTGGAGAAGAGGAGGAGAAGGATGCCTGATTATGTCCCAAATCCAAACTCTCTGGACTCTATTCTCACCCGAATGGAAGCTAGGCAAGTCGGCAACACAGAGAAGCTTGACAGAATGATTCGACAATTAGATGACCATCAGGTAAGAATTGAGAAGTTAGAGACATTCAAATGGTGGCTCTTAGGAGCTGTCGGCGCAGGATCAGCGGGTGGAGGATTAGCGTTAAGTAAACTATTCGGAGGATAATATGCCAAATAAAAAAATATACAAGAATGAGAGCAAGGCGGACTTTAAGAAACGCATAAGCAAAAAAGGAATGGCTAGAACCACTGCCAATAAAAAAGCAAAAAAAAGGAGCAAAAGTGGATATTAAAAATAAAGACTCAATCCTTAACGGAATAATTCGTCACATCCTAACAGCGGGTGGAGGCGCATTAGTAGCTAGAGGAATGGTTGCGGAGACTGAGGTGGAAGCCTTGGTTGGCGCAGTAATTACAATCATTGGCTTGGTGTGGTCAGCACTGGCTAAAAAGAAAGCAGAATAAAATGCCAGACTTAACGGGTGGTACAACATTCACATCGGGTCAATCCGTAACTCACGGTGATCTTAACAATCTAGTAGGCAATGCTACCATTAACGATAATGCAGTAGTAACAGCTAAGATTAACAATAGTGCTGTAACAACCGCAAAGATACTGGATGCTAATGTAACTACAGCTAAGGTTGCGGATAACGCCGTTACCTACGCTAAGATTCAGGACACGGCCACTGACAATAGATTGCTAGGTGCGGCCACGGCTGGTGAGGTAGGGGAAGTTCAGGTTGCCACAGACATGGTAGCTGATGCTGCTATAACTACAGCAAAGATAGCAGATGACTCTATTACTCCAGCCAAAATGGAGGACGGCACTCAGGGTGATGTATTAGTTTATGGTGCAAGCGGAGCACCGGAGCGGCTAGGCACTGGCACTTCTGGGCAGGTACTTACCGCTGGCGGCACAGGAGCAACTCCGTCTTGGGCGAGTGTTTCTTCTCCGGCTCACACTTACACAACCAGCGACCCAGATAACGCAGACGGTTCTGACGGAGATATACACTTCCAATACTACAACTAATGGCAACTACATCCAACTGGGACACAGACACCTCTACTGGCGGGAAGGGTTTTTCTCGGCTATGGGTGAAGGATGGAAGCACTTGGGACAGAGCCAACGTAATGAACGTAAAGGTTTCTGGTGATTGGAAGCCTGTCCGAAAAGTTTGGACTAAAGTTTCTGGCGTTTGGAAACCTGTTATGTGGGTTCCAGAAATTGATGAGGAGATTTATTTAGGTCAATTAGATTTTACATCCCGTGACAATCAATATGCTCAAGGGTGGGGTTGGTTCAAGTATAAAGGCGGGGATGTAACTAATTCAAATTCGTGGGAAACTAGAGCAAAGGTTTATCAGGGATCAACAGGCTTTTCTGGCCCAAACCCTCACGACACAGGTTGGGTTACTGGGATGGCGTCAGCAAACGCAAATGCGTCACACACAATGTTCAAGCTGCCGTCACCAACTGAGTACGATCTTACTTCAGCAGGATCAGCTTGGCGGTCTGAGTACGGAGCCTGTACTCCAGTTATGCACGTTCGAGGGGGCCATTACAGTAATAAATGGTGTGCGAGGGCGTGTTACGACAACACGGATTTATCTAAATCAAGCACTGTTGGATCGTCAAGCAACCCTTGGGGATATACAATTTCATAATAAGATATGACTAAATCATCTATAGCCCAATTTGTAGCGGATAAGCTTCAGAAAACAGATCAAGGAAGTCTGAATCTTTTGAAGTCTTTTATTGATCGTAGGTATGAGATGATATGGAACTCTGCGTTATGGCGTGAAGCTCTGGGAACCACCTCGTATTCCGTTGCCGCTGACACTGAGGAGGTTACACTAAACACAGCAGTTCATTTTCCGGTAGCTGCCTCTTGGGATGATGAAGAAATTACACCTATCGACTACTCAGCCGTTTTTAGGATTGACCCTAAATTATTCTCTGAAACAGGTAAGGTTGCCAATTTCATTGTCCTTTCAAATGCTTCCACGGGTGAGGCAAAAATTAGGCTGCTCAGGAAGCCGAAGGAGGCTAAAACGCTTCTAGTCCTAGGCAAGCTCAAGATAACAGAACTCACCGATAACGATTCACCTTTGATTAACGGTATAGATAACTCTCTCTTATCCTTCGTGGAGGGTGATATGCTTGAGCATTTACGTCAGTACCAAAAAGCACAGGTTAAATTTCAGGAGGCTTCGGCCCAGCTAATGATAGTTAAGGATTTGGAGACTCACCAATCAGCAAGTGACACTAGGATTATTCCGCAAGTAGAAGCGTCTTGGGACTTAAACGATTTCAGTAACTAATGCCTGTACACTACAACGATGGTCTTGATGACCAGTTAGCTTACGACTTGTCCGGTAGTTTTATCGGGGGTCAGATAAGCAATGTACGCGCTAATCTATTAAAGGAAGGGCAGTTCCACGAAGCTAAGAATATGGACATCGACAAGTTCGGTGCTATTTCTACTAGGCGGGGAACTTCTATTGTAGGCTCTACTCTGACGAATCCGATCAAGGGGCTAACCTTTTTTGACACGCCTTCCTACGAAGAGATTCTAGCTGTATCTAATGGTGTTCTGTATAAGTCAACTGGATCAACTTTTTCTAGCGTATCAGGGTACACACCGTCAGCCTCTAATAATGTTGAGTTCGCTCAGTTAGTCGACAAAATGTTTATGACGGACGGGAGCGGTAACTTGCACTCCTACAACGGTTCAGCAGTTACGGACGAAGGCTCATCAATACCTAGGGGTAAGTTCTTAATATCCCACACGAACAGGCTTTTCTCCGCAAACAATAACAACTACGACGATGAAGTTGCGGCGAGCGATATTCTAGACGGAACGACTTGGGGAACTGGGTTTCAGTTTAGAGTTGGAGGCGGCGAAGGTGATCCTATTACTGGCATGGTAAGCTGGTATAACTTTAATTTAGTTGTATTCAAGGAACGCTCTATTCATGTAGTGGTGACTGACCCGTCTCAATCATCCGCTAGTGGCTGGGCGGTTAATAGAATTGATAATACTGTTGGTTGTGTTGCTGGCAGGACTATAGCACAGGCTGGGTCTGATGTGTTTTTCTTGGCACGGGATGGTATTCGCACTGTACGCACTATTCTTTCAGGTGCTCAGAGTTCTGTATCCGAGCCTATCTCTACTCCTATTGACGATCTTATACAGAGAATCAACTGGGGCTACGCTAAGAACTCATGCGCTAAGTTCTGGAACAACAGGTACATTCTTAGCGTGCCTCTAGGTAGCTCAACGACACCAAACTACACTATTGTATTTAATACTGTAACTAGGTCTTGGAGCGGATACTGGACAGGGTGGACTAATAACGTGTACGCCGAGTCTAACTTTACTAATTACCCCAAGCTCATAATGGGTGACAACAGCGGCAATGTTCTTACATGGCTTGATTACGTTAGTGAATCTAACTTGGCTTCATCTACCTATCAGGACAACTCAGTAGACATAGAAAGTTTTCTTATCAGTAGGGGTCATGTTTACGGAGACTTTTTATCGCCCAAGCTGGGAAATCATTTAGACATAGAGTTTGAAAATAGCATTGCTGGCTGTCATTGCGCGGAAGTATATGCAACCCTTGATGAAGAGGCTGGTGCTACTGACGTATTGATCGAGAACAACATTCCTACCCAGACATCATCAGTTACCCTCCCAGTTACTTTGCCGTTCACCCTACCTGCTGTTGGCCCGTTCTCTCGCTCATTCTCCCTAAGCACAAAGGGTGAGTTCAATGAGGCTAGGTTTAAGATCAAGGCAAGCTCAGGTAGGTTATTAGTTAGGTCGATTAAAACCAGTGCGTTTATGAACACTATGGCTCTGGAGAGATGACCAATGACGAACACAAACGATTTTCTGTATCTGATGTCATTAGCTTCATCAGGCGATATGATACCAGAGGGCTCTGTTTCGGTGGATGGCCGGACAATATCTTGGAAATATACATCAAGTTCCATCAACAAAATGGAAGTCTCTGCCTCGTCGAGCAGGATGGTGTATTGGTTGGGATGGGAGTGGGATACCGAATCAATGAAAACGACTTGGATCGGCATTGGCAACCCTTCAACCCCGAAGGCGATAGCTTCTACCTGTCGGACATCGTATGTTCTGAAAGATGGGCAACCGCAACTTGTATCAATGAGTTTGCGGAGAGGGTTCCCGATTGGAGAAGGTTGCGAGTTCTCGCTCTTAGACATGGTAAAAGAAGAGAATTTTCACAACAACTAATAGAGAGGATATTCAGTGATAGTCAAAGGCACAGTTGTAAAAGGGAGGCAGTACGAGAACAAACCTCCGACAGCGAATATAAAGATGCAGAAGCCCTTGCCAGTGGGGGTGTATGTGGGGGAGGCGTACCGGACTGCCGAGCAACAGGGTAGCTTAGACGCAGTTGAATTAGGAAGAAGCTTTGTATGGATAAACGATCACCAGCCAGATATAGCGGAAGCATACATAACGGGATACTGGGGCGGCGATCTGTACGGACAGTTTCTCTTTATTGAGAATTTAGTAGAACTAGACAAATCACAAATCCGAAACTTATACGACAACGCAATGAACTCTTGGGAGGAACAGTATGTACAACAAGCTTCTTGAAATAGCAAAGGGCATTACGGACTCTTACCGTGAAAGGTATTGGGCTGCTGCTGATGCTGTCAATAAAGGTACACCACCTCCTCCCGCCGCTCCTAATTATGCAGAGGCCAACCGAGAAGGTATCATGGCCGACATCCGAACCCTACCTGCCCGTAAAGCTATTGAGGCTGCGGCTAAGATGGGAGGTCACGGTTCTATTACGGTGGGTGGCGAGACAATTAGCTACGACTTCCGTGGCATATCTGACCTAGACCAGCAGGTAACTAACCTAGAAGCCTACAGGCAGAGTGCTGACTCAATGGCTCAGACTGCCTTGGACATCCAGAAGAAGTACGGTGCTGACTTTGCTGACCAAGCGTTGAAACGTATCGAGGAGTCTGATCCTGTTGGGTTTAAGGTGCGGCGTAGGCTGGCCGAGATGACATTGAGTGAGCTAGAGAAGGGTACGCAGTTGTCTGACGAAGAGGTTAAGTTTGCTGAACAGGCATTCCGCCGATCCTCTGCTGCTCGCGGTGGGCCTATGCTTGGAACTGCCCCTGCCATTCAGGAGACTCTCTCGCAGTATAACATGGGCCGACAGCTTCTTACTCAGCGTATGAACATGGCTCGCTCTTATGTGGGTCAGCCGCAGACAGCGCAGTTCGGTCAGGTAGCAGGTGCTCAACAGGGTGCTGCTCCTATGATGGGACAAGGGCTAGGTGCTGGTATCGGGCTGAATGCTAACGCTGGGGCTCAGGCCACTTCCTTTGCCTCTAACATATTCGGGACACAGGCTCAGATATACGGCACTCAGATGGCTAACCAAAGTGATCCATTCGGTGCAGTGCTGGGAGGTGTGGCTAGTATCGGTATGGCTGGCCTTACTGGAGGTATTGGTAGCTCTATAGCTGGTGCCGCTGGGGCTGGTAAATTCGCTCAAGGTTTTGGCGGAGCTTTAATGGGTAAATAAGGAGAAATAATTATGGACTTTGAAAGTGGATTTAGTATGGGCCAGCAGATTCTAAGTGAGGCCCGTCAACGCAGAAGAGATGCGTCAGCAAATGAACGCGACGAAGCATCGGCTAAGTTAATTAAGCAGCAAGCCAGAGACTTAAAGCAACAGACTAAAGCTAAGAAGGGAGTAGGTGGCTATAAGGCAGAGGCTAAGAGCGAAAAGAAACTTGCAAAGCTTGCACCAAAAGAAAAGAGGATAGAGTTAAAGAGTAAAAGGGCAGCGGCAGTGCAAGCCAAAATTAAGGCTGATCTAGATAAGAGAGTATACGAACAATACGGTCCAGAAGACATTACTAGCCTTAAAAATGCCAGTGTTCAAAGTACAACAGCAGCGGCGCATCAAGCACAGGCTACAGCGGATTTGAAAAGGGAAGAGGCAGACACTTTCAGGCAGCGTACCGAGGCAGATCAAGCTGTTGCTAGTACAAATGCCGCCGCCTCCGCTACAACTGCTAATGCTAATTTCCTTCAAGCTAAAACAAAGGCTGACGAACTTAAAGCAGCGAGGGAGTCATCTGAAACAACTACCGGACATCTCGTCAGTTTAGATGAGGAATATAACAATGTAGCTACCATGATGGCTAATCCTCCTAGGTTAGAAAATGGTAAAATTGACTATGGGCCAGCTTATGATGCTTGGTCTAATGACATCAGCACTGCTATTACTCGCCTTGCCTCCTCAACATCTCCATCAGAAGAAGTTAACACAAGAGCGACCACCGCCGCTGGGTTCTTGCAAGAAGCTTTTGACACTGCTAGGGGAGGGCATCAAAAAGAACAAGGATGGCTTAACAATCAAGCTCTAAAGGTTAGCAAGGGGAAGCAAGCCGCAAACGTCCAGAAATATGACCAAGGCGAGCGTTTAGAAAGAATGCGTAACCTGCACGGTAAGCAGGGTGAGGATGATGTTAACACTCGCCTTGAAGTTCTTGAGATGTTTAGGAGTAAGGGGGTTCCTTTGTCCTATCTTAGAAGAGATAGTAAGGAGTTTAATAGTATATTTGCTTTTGAACAATCGGAGGCGATGCCGTTTCAGATTTTGAAAGATAAGGATGGTGGGGAGTATTCCTCTATAGACCACCCCATTATGCTTATAGACAGAACCGCTACCCTATCGTCCGCTGAAGCGTTTGCTAACAAGTGGGTCGCAGAAAACGCACCGCCTAAAGCTGAAACTGAGAACAGGGATGGTGTGCCGCTTAAATCAGCAATGCCTAGCTTTGATATGGGGGCTCCTACCACTGGAAACACAACAACTACAAGGCGTGTCGGAGGAAACCTGCAAACAACTGGAACGCCTATTGGCAGCGAACTTTACCCTCACTCCAAGGCTGTCGATGTTCAGTCATTCCTTTCTGGATGGGAGGGTGGTCA
>Ga0209232_1000468_pt1 | contig 24728 bp, 21 predicted proteins | sample ETNvirenome_2_60_FD_184066 | JGI IMG/M metagenome (GOLD analysis project Ga0209232, IMG submission 184066) | Marine viral communities from the Pacific Ocean - ETNP_2_60 (SPAdes) (version 2) | ecosystem: Environmental > Aquatic > Marine > Oceanic | place: Pacific Ocean | collected 2013-06-22
GCTACAGGAACTGATACTACAAGTGGTGCTACAGGAACTGATACTACAAGTGGTGCTACAGGAACTGATACTACAAGTGGTGCTACAGGAACTGATACTCCACCTGCAGATTTAGATGCATTTGGAAGCACTAGAATATATACTGATATGTTTGGTAGAACTATAGGTAATAAAGATAGAGGACAAGTAAATTTATCTTCAACTAAAACAGTAGAAAATGATGACGGCACTTTTACCAGAATATATTTTGATTATGATGGTAATGAGTTAGGAAGTCGTACTTCAACACAGGATAAAGAAGGAGAAGCTGTATTAAAATCAGATAAAGATACTACAGAAAAAACTATAGTAAGTGTAGTACCTAATAACGATGGTACTTCTACTGTTACTTACAGTGACGGAACTACAGAAATAGTTGGAACAAAAACAAAAACAATTACAAACACTGTAGACAATGGGGATGGAACTGTTACTGTTACTTACAGTGATGGTACTACAGAAACAATTGGAACAAAAACAAAAACGGTTGTAAACACTATAGACAATAAAGATGGAACTGTTACTGTTACTTACAGTGATGGAACATCTGAAATAGTAGGAACAAAAAAAGAAACTGGAACTACTACTAATACTAATACTAGAACAGGTGGTCTTGAAGGTAGATTTGGAGATGTACTAAACCAGTTTGACCAAATGGGAGGACTTACAGGCACTGACCCTAATCTCCCTGAAACAGCTAAAGTAAAGCCTACAGATATGAAAGTAAAGACAGGTGAATTAGAAACTACTGCAGGCGTACAGTTAGGAGCAACAGGGCAAGCAGCTACAGATATTATAAGTGACGCACAAATTCAAGCCCTACAAGCAGCAGGCTACACAATTAAAAGTGATGCTGATACTGTAGCAAGCACTACAGAAACTATTAATAATGTAACAGCTCAAGCTTTAAATGCACAGACTTTAGAAACTTTAACAAAACAAGTAGACCCAGTAACAGGTAAACCAATCGTAGGCGAATCTATTATAGGTACTGCTCCTTCTAGAGAAAGCATAGACCAGAAAAAAGCTGAAGGTGCTGTTGCTACAGATATGGCTAGTGTAGATAGAAGGAAGACACCTACTGTAGGCGATTTTACTGGCAACTTTAATGATAAAGTAAATGCAGCTTCACGTTCTATAACTACAAATGAAATAGTACAACCTATTGATCCTGCAACTGCTAAACAAGCAGAAAATCAAGTTATGGCAGAACTAAGAGATAATGCTACAATGACTGCGGCTCAATCTAGTACAGACGAACAAACTAGAGCTACAGCAAATGCTATAACGCAACAAATGTCTGAAGTACCTGTAGAGGCTACTGTTCAAGGACAACTAACAAACCTTATGGCACAATTTGCCGATGGTAAAACTCCTGCTTATGCTGCAGGTGCAATAAGAAATGCTGAAGCACAGATGGCTGCTAGAGGTTTATCTGCAAGTTCTATGGCAGGTGCTGCAATTATGCAAGCTGCTATGGAGTCTTCCTTACCTATAGCTGCACAAGATGCACAAGTATTTAAAGAAATAAATCTTACCAATATAAACAATAAACAGAAAGTTGCTTTAGCTAATCAAGCTGCTGCTTTACAAATAGGTTTAGCTGATTTAAATGCAAGACAACAAACTGCATTACAAAATTCTACTAATGGCTTTAAGTTACAATCTCAAAGTCTTTCTAATATGCAACAAACAGCTTTGGCTAATGCACAATTAAAAGCCTCTTTACAAGAAAGAGAATTAAACTTTGAACAACAAAGACAAGTAGTAAATGCTGCAAGATATGCTGAAATAGAAGGTATTAATCTTAATAATGAACAGCAAGGCATTATGCAAGATTCTGTAAATAACATGCAAGTGTCTATGTCTAACATGTCATTTAAACAACAAAGAGAGTTGTCTAAAGCACAGATAGATGCTGCACTTACAGGTCAAGAACTTACCAATGACCAACAAAGAGCTGTTGTAAATGCTGCAAGAGTAGCTGAAGTAAATAATCTACAATTTAATGAAGAGCAACAACGTAATTTAAATAATTCACAGCTTATGCAAAATATGACTTTAGCAAATTTAGACGCTGAAATGAAAACAGCTTTACAAAATGCTGCTACTTATGCAAGTATGGATATGGCTAGTTTAAACAATAGACAACAAGCACAGGTAGTAAATGCTCAATCATTTTTAAATATGGACATGGCTAACCTTACAAATAAACAACAAGGTGAAGTCTTAAAGTATCAGGCTAAAACACAGGCTTTGTTTACAGATGCTGCGGCTGACAATGCTAGATTACAGTTTAATGCTACTAGTGAAAATCAAACAGATCAATTTTTTGCACAGTTAGGCTCACAGGTAGCACAACAAAATGCAAATAGGGTTGCAGCTATGAAAGAGTTTAATGTAGACCAAACAAATGCACAAGCAAGGTTTAATTCCTCACTAGTAGATACTAGAGAGAAATTTAATTCTACAATGCAAGCACAGATTAATCAATCTAATGCAGCTTGGCGTAGGCAAATAAATACAGTTAACACTGCAACACAAAATGATGCAAACAGAACTAATGCTTTAAATGTGTTAGGCATAAATCAAAATGCTTTAAATAACATATGGCAACAATATAGAGATGAATCTTCTTGGCTTACACAGTCTAGTTTTAATCAAGAACAGTATGCACATGAATTAGTTAAGTTAAGCCTACAAGGAGATATTAACGCAAGACTATTTAATCAGGAAACTAAAGCTAAATCTTGGGAAAAAATTGGTAGTAGTGTAATGACATATATTAGTAAAATATTAGATGATTAGGAAATAACATGAGCAAATTAAGAGAAACATTTAAAAATATAAAAGAACCTATGGGCTCTAATGATTATTTTTTAGGGGGTATAGTAGATGGTATTAGAAGTGGTATTAAAGCAGGTGGAAATGCTTTAAGAGGTTTTGTAGAAAGTGTTACAGACTGGACTGGTTTAGATGCTAAAGATTGGAAAGATATATGGGTAGCTTTAGGTGCTAATCCTGAAAATGCAGATGACGAAACTGTTCAAGCATTATTAACTGCTATGGGATTAGAAAGGTCTACAACCAAAGCTGATGATAGTGTTGTTCCTAAGATTGATAAGTTAGAAGGTTTTGCATCTAGTACTCCTCAATCAAGAGTTAGCTTGGAAAAAGCAGCAGAACGTTCTTCACAAAGATTTGTAGGTGAAAATGCTGTAGGAGCTAATAATATAAGTACACAAAAGATTGCTCAAATAAATGAAGTCCTTGGTAAAGGTGCTTTTACACAAGTAGCAGAAGGACCTAGAGTCGGTAGAAATATTAACATAGGATAAGAATTATGCAAACAAGATCGGAAACTCCTGACGTAACAGACCCAGAAACACTGCAAGGTCAATTAGACCCTATGGATGCTCCTGTTCCTGGTCAATCATTGACTACAGAACCTAAAAACGCTAACTATGAAAGTCCTGCAGAGTCTGTAGACCCAGAACAAGTTATCCAAAGTATTATGGCTTTTGTATCTCAACCAGAACAGAAAGATATGTTTTTATCAAATATGGCAGCAGGCATGCCTGTAGAATCTATTGTACAGACATTTGCTTTAGCAGGTGTAGCTGAAGGTAAATTTTCTCCTGATGTAGCAGAAATAATTAAGCCTGCACTAGCTATATTTTTTATAAAGATGGCTATGGATGAAGGTATACCAGTTATACCGTTTACAGATGAGGTAGCTTCCCCAGAAGAACAAGAAAGACAATTAAAAGAAGATAGTTTACTTTCTATGGAAGGTGCAAGACCAGAGTTTTATAAATCTATTAAAGGGCAAGAGTTTAGGGAAGAATTAGAAGGTCGTGCTATGGATGCTCAAAAAACAGTTGCTGCACGTAGGGAAATAGATCAACGTATAGAAGATTCTCCTGTAGAATCAGATGGCAGTTTTATAGAAATGGAAGGAGTATAACATGAGTGCATTTGCATTTTTTGGAGGTATGGCAGAAGAGTATAGTGAAATAGAAGCTGCTAAAGTTAAAGCTGCTGCTAAAAAAGCTAAGGATGATAAAGAAGCTCAAGAAGATAGGTTTACCTTATTAGACTCAAATGGAGACCCTGTTTTTAAAGGAGGTTTTACAGCAACAAGAGGTTCAGGAGGTATAGAGCAAGTAATAGCAGGTGAGGTAGCTTTTTCTCAAGAGTTAGATAACAAATTAAAAGCTTTTAAAAGTGTATTTGAAACAAAAGATAAAGATGGAATTTTTTATAAAGATTATTCAGAAGAAAGATTAAAAGAATTATCAGAAATTGCATTAGGTACACAAGGCACTGAAGAAGAACGAGCAGAAGCAAACAGTGCATTAATTTCAGCAGCACAGGCAATGAACGCTTTTGATTTTTATAATACTGTTACTACGAATCCTTTTTTTGTAAATCAAGTAAGAAGTCAAACATCTAACGCCCAACAAAAATATTTAAAAAGTCAAAAAATTGGTGAAAACGAATTTGCTAGACCTGATTACAGAGTGGCATTACCTTTTTTAGATCATTTTCCTGACTTAAGAAAAAGATTTGAAGACATGACTAATGTTAATTATCAAGCACTTACAACTCCTAATGAAGTTTGGAATTATTATATGACTAACATAAAAGGTGAAAATTGGAAAGTTCAAACTCAAAATGCAGGTGGTCTTACAGATAGAGAGAAAAAATTAAAAGAATTTAGTAATTTATATGGGCAGTGGAAAAACACTGGATTTTCTAGTGGTGATGAAAAAAATGCTGCTGCTGAATATTTTGTTAATAATAATCTGTATAAAGATATAAAATCTGTTGTAGATTTAGTAGCAGGGTACTATCCAGAAATGAATGTAGATTCTAAATTTCCAGGAACTATAAGTTCTCAAAAGCTTGACCAAACAGATAAAGTTCTTGAAAAAAAATCATACTTAACAATAGACACAACTAAATCTATTGCTAGACTTACTCAAACTATGAGAACCATACTACTACAGTTAGGCACTCTTAAGGATGAAAGAGGAGAAGTTGTAGGAACATTTTCAGGGTCACTTCCTTTAACGTTTCAAAAATTTCATGATAATATTTTTGCTCAAGGTGGTGCTGCAGATTATGTACCTAAACTTTTTAGTAATTTTGTTAGTCAAATAAAAGAAAATAGAATAGGTAAAAAAAATATTTCAGAGTATACTAATTTTATTCAGATTGATAATAAGACTTTAACTTTACAAGAATTTTTAGATAGAGAATTTGAATATAAAAATGACGATGGAAAAGAAGGAAAAATTACTGGTAGACAAGCTTTAGAAAATAGTAGTCTAGGACAAAAAGCTGATTATTGGGAAGACAAGATAGGTTTAGCAGGGCTATATTTATCTTCTGAAATTTCACTGGCTTTTACATTAGCTATTGCTAGACAAGATTTTGAAGGCGGTAAGGCTGTTTCTGACCCTGACTTTGAAAGATCATTACAAGAAGCAAGAGCAGGTGGAGAAACTTTTGGTTTTGCTAATGCTGCAGCTAAATTTAAAAAGTTTGATTCTTTAATAGTAGAGTTTTCAAGAAGAGCTCTACCTAATGCCCTATACACTATAGCAAAAAATAACAATAAAAATCATGCTTTAAAAAGTGTATCTACTGATTTAACTTCTTTAGTTAATTTAGCAGATATGGCACAATTTGGTGAAGATAAACCTAATCAATTTACAGGAAGATTTTTACATGCAGGTATAGTTTTGGATGACGAAGTATTGTATGATAAAATTTTAAATAATAAATATTATAACTATGGATCACTAAAAAGTGCTGTTGATAGTGACATACAAGCACTTGTACAGAGCAACCTTAGTGTTGAAGAACAAGCAAGAAGAATAAATGAAATAATGAGCGGCAAATAGGAATAGAAATGAGTCTAATTGAAGAAGAAGAAAAAGATTTAGCTAATACAAACTTACAAGTTGCAGAACCTCCTGTTATAGAGGAAGATAGACCTGAGCCTGTAGTTGAAAGGTCTGAAGGCACTGTGCCAAGAGTAGCTGAATCTCAAGGTTTTGTAGATACGGAATTAGTTTCACAAGCTCCAGTCGTTAATGATGAAGAAATGCCTACAGAAGGTTTTGTATCTACGGATATGCCAATGGTTAGTGCACAAACTACAACTGGAGAAACAGTATCTGTAAATCAAGATGCTTCTGATGTTGATTCTACCATACCTAGAAAAGAACCTATAGTTGAAGAGCCTACTCAATTTCAACCCTTAAGTACTAATGAAATATACTCTTCAGAGATAGAAGACACAGGTGCTAGACAAGTACGTACAAATGAAGAAATTTTAGGACCTAAACTAGAAGCTATTCGAATTGCTGAACAAGAGGAAAGACGTAGAAGTATAAGTGAAGGGGCAAGGCAAGCACAAATAAATGCAGCTAGTATTTTATTATTAGGTGAAATTAATCCAGAAACAGGAAGATATGAGAATGGTCTAGTAGATAACGTAAATATTATAGGTGATCTTAACCCTGTTCAAGTATTACTTAATCCTAACGCTGCTATAACTAGAGCAGACGCTTACGCTTCAAATAAACTTAATATTGAAGGTCTGTATTCTGATAAATTTCAAAAAAATAAAAATGGTGGCAGGTTAGTTCCTGCGGAAGTTACACAGGAACGTCTGCAAGATTATTATTTAAAAAGAGATGGTAATTTAGATGATTACTATGAAGATTTAAATAACCACATGCTTGATGTTCAAATGGCTGCAAATAGAATACTTGTTCAACAAGCTCCTCTTCTTTTTGGTGATGTAGTTGAAGCGACTTTACAATTTCCTATAGAAATGATTGACTTTATAGGTGTTTTAGGACAAGGGGGTTCTGTTGCACAACTATACAGAGAAGCTTTTCCAGACACTGAAGAAGGTAAAGAACAATATGATAGATTTCAAAATGCTTTAAATCAAAATTTAATTATAGATGATTATGAAAAAACTATAACAACGGATAATGTAGAAGATAATTATTATGAAGATGTAATACCAAGTGCAGGGGAAATATTTGCAGATTTAATTCAATCTGAACAAGGTAATTTAGGTTATTTTGATAGGGCAAATACTTTTGGAAATAGACTTCAAAGAGCTATGAATACTGATCATCCAGAGCATTTAGATTTTAAATTGCCTTCATTGCGTGATGGCACTTTAGGTTTAACTAATTATGGTATTTCACAAGGACTTAAAGTTATTGGTAATATAGGAGAATTTGCAAAAAATTTAGGTCCTGTAGGTTATAATAGTTTTTTACAAAATCACCCTACCCTTACTAACATAATGGAATTTGGTTTTGCTTTAGGTGGTGAGCTTAAATTAATTGAAGCCCCAATAAGAAAAGCCTTGGTTCACAATAATCGTAAATTGTTTTTAGATACTGGTGGAGGTATGCGTTTATTTCTTAGACAACAAGAAGAGCTTACACAGTTAAATGGTAATAACCTTAAACAACAAATTAAAAAAAATCGTACATTAAACAGAAAATTTAGTAGAGTAAAAACAATAGAAGGGTATGGGGGTTGGTTAAAATCTATAGATAGAGATATTAACTTGCAATTTTTAAGTTTTGGTGCAGGCTATACTGGTTTAGAAATTTTAGATGTATTTGAAGATAGACCTTTAACAGGTGCAGCAGCTTTACTTGCGCTAGGCATTTTTGGTCCTACAGCTTTAGATAGCATGTATCAGGGAGTTAAAGGGAAATTAGGAATAGGACCTACAGCAAGAATAGATTTTTATTTAGCAGGTGGTGGCACGTTAGATGATTTTATAAAAAGTCAAAAAAACAATAGTCCTTTTTTAAGAGATATTGAAGATTTAGATGGGTTTTTAGCCACAAAAACAGACTCAGAAAAATTAAAGTTAATACAAGTAAATGAAGTAGAAATAGAATCAATAATTCGTTTTGGGGAACAGTTAAAAGGTTTAAAAGAAAGCAATCTTGAAGTATATAACGAAATGGTAGTAAGGATGGAAAGAGTTAGAGAATTACGTAATAGTGTTCTTAAAGATTTTAATCCTGAAGACCTTGTAGGTGTAAAATTTAAAGATACTGATGGTAACCTTTATAGTTATGATTTAGAACAGTTGACTGCAATGAAAGATCAATTTACAATATTTTTAGATGAATTTATAAACTCTGGAACATTAAAAGCTGTAAGAACAGGTTTACAAGATAATGTAGCAAATTTAAATGCTTTTGGTAGATTAAATAAAAAAATTGTTTTAGGAGATATAGACAGGTATTTAAAAATAGAAGAAGACAGAAATGAATTTTTAGCTATGCAACTTAAAAGGTTATTACCTATTTTTCAACAATCAAATGAAGGTGCATCGCAGACAATTAAAAAATTTCAAGATATAATTACAAAAGAAAAAACAGAAATAGCAGAAGCACAAACCTATAACGAAAGTATAACTAATTTACAAAATTCAAAAGAAAGAAAGTTAGATGCTGAACTACAGGGCGAAAGTAATTGGATAACTGATGTTGAAGCTGAAGCAGCAACAGATGAGTTTATAGTAGGTGACAAGAATCTTGCGATTGAAATAAGACGTCCTAAAGTTGTTGCAGGGACCTCAATAGATATAGAGACAGGAGAAACTGATCCTCTTGTATTATATGATGGGGAAAGCCCTAACAGAACACTATTAGAAGCAGGAGGACTTTTATCTACTGATGGAAGGGCTCTTTCTCCTGGCGAAATAGACGATATTTCTGAAGGTATTTTTATAGGGGTATACAAAGGTGATAAGGCTGTAATAGATAAAAAGTATAGTGAATACAAAGGTGCTAATCATTCTATAGCTGTAAGCAATAAACCTGCAGATATTTATACAGAGCAGCCTGATATAGATGTAGCTCGTAAAGAAAAACGTGTAAGAGAGAGCGTAGTTCCTGATTCTACAGACTACACTGCAGGTAGAAAAACAGATGATCAAGGTAACTTAATAATTACTTTTGGAGACGATAGTACAGAAATAATACCTCCACTTAGTAAGATACCTACAGAAAATAATCTACCTTCTGATATTAGAGTAAATGAACGTGTATATACTTTTGGAAGAGGTGTTGATGCAGACAGACAAGTGTTTCCTTCTACTGAAGGGTATGACAGTTTAGAATCTTTTATAAGAAGTACTGATGCATCATTGTCAGAGTTTGATACTAAACAAAGATTAAGAATTTGGCGTATAACTGAAGATAATTTAGAACCTTTAAGAGAAGGGTATATGGGAGAGGTTCCTAACTTTGATCCTAACGACCCTTTTAATATTGAATTTAATATAGCAAAATTAGATGAAGAATTAAAAGGTATTTCAGGGTTATCTGAAAATGAAATAGATAGATATGTTAGGATATATGCAGGAGGTCAAGCTACTAAACCTGTAGATGATGAGTTTTTTAAATTAAGAGCTGATAATGTAGATGAAGTTGATGTTTTTGATTTTGAACAGTTAGGTATGCGTGAGCAAGAGATATTGCAGAAGTTAGCAAAAATAGAACAAGATGAAGCTAACCTATTAGAGGGAACATACAAAACTGATCTTATGGATGTAGTAGGTATAGGTGGATATTATCAAAAAATAAGAAGTGATTATATAAATTCTTTTGAAGATATTGAACAGTTAGGTGATTATGTAAAATTACGTATTGACGAAATAGAAGCTGCTAGTGGTACAAAATTTAACCCACAAAAAAGAGCAAATTTATATAATTATATAGAAAGATATAAAAGAGGTGAATTAAGAGGTGACGAAAAAGTTTTAAACAGAATAAAAAATGATAGTATAGAATTATTAAAAGATCAACCTGCTGCTAATGTAATAATAAATGCAAATGACATACATCAAATAAGAAGTCATTTTGGTAGTTTAGCATATCAAAATTATGGAACTCCTAAAGGTCAAAAGTATAGAGCAAGGTCTGCAGCACTTAACGAATTTATAGAAATTGCTTTTCCTGAACTTAAAGCATTAAATCTTGAATATAAAAATTTTGCTGAACAGTATAAGCAAGGTCCATTTTCTTTAATTAAAGATAAAGATGCTGCAGGAGAAAGAGTTGTTCCTGGTGTAAAATTTACCGAAACATTTTTAGAGTATAAAGACCCTGTTAAAGCTGTAGAGCAATTTAAAAGAACGATAGGACAAACTACTGGTCCTGATGGTAAGATTATCATGCTTGATCCAAAAACAGTAGGACCTATGAGAGAACAAGCGTTTGGTTTGTTATTTTATACTATAGCAGAACGTATGCGAAAAAATGCTAGAGCACAGGGCGGAGGAGCAAGAGGAAATCTTTTAAATGAAAGTGATAGAATCTTTTTGTTACAAGCTAAAAAAGAAGGTATATTTTCAGGAAACTTAACTAATCCTGATGCCAAATATGATTATACAAATTTAGTAGACAAATTATTAAATTGGGATAATTATAATAAAACTTATAGAGCTAGTATAGAACAAAATGCTACACAAGCTAGAATTGAATTTGATAAAAAATTACAGATATATGCAATAAATTCTAGATTAACACAGGCTGCAGAATTTGCAAACATGGGAAAAAGTGACGATGATTTGTATAATTGGTTTACTAAAACAACCGAACAAGATTTAGAAAAAACTATAGATGAATTAGTTGTAGCTTATGAATCTCAAGGTATGGATTTAGCAAAGTTTTATAGAGAAAGACCTAATTTTAGACCTGCGGTTTTAAATCTTAAACCAGACTTTTTACTAACAGATGGTAAATTAGATATTAGAAAATTAGTAAAATATGATATGCAAGAGGCAATTAATAGAGCTGTAAATAGTAAAATGCTAAGAGTAAATTCTAGTACAAAAATAACCCAACTAGTAAATAAAGAAATAAATAAAGTTCCTACATACGGCTCACCAGTAAGAGAAGGTTTTATGCCTAGATCATCTGACGAATCTCTAAAAGAATCTAAAGGTGCTATACTTAAATTAGGTGATGAAATAATGGTTGCTGAGTTAGGAGACTTTTTAAAAGATCACTCTACAAAATTAGATATAATATATGGAAAAGATCACACAAATAAACTCATAGAGTTACATGAACTATCAACAGTAATAGCTAAAGGAAAAGATGATGTAAGCTTTTTAGGTAAACCTACAGGACCTACAGTACCTGGAATAATGTCTAGGGTTTTTGCTTGGTACAGAGGTGTTATAGGCACAAAATATATACTTGGAGAAATGGCTCTTACTAGATTTAGAATGTCTCAAGCAAATGCTATTCAAAGACTTATAGCAAACCCTGATGCGGTAGATTTATTACTTGAAACTTTTAAAAGTGATGCACCCATATCCTCTAAAGATGCAACAAGAGCAGTATCTGTTCTAAAAGGTATATTTTTAATTCCTGATGTTGAAAGCGATGCTGATGCAGAACAGGCATGGATAGAAGAAGTAAATAAATATAAAGAACAGAGAGGTATAGTAACTAAACCTCCTGTAGAAGAACAAATAAAAAATTTAAAATAAACCACAATAGGAGATTGTTGTGATTAAAAACCTACGAGAGTATGCTATCATGGGAATAGCATTGATATCTGTTAGTGGTCTTCTACTAGCTGAGGACTCTAACATAACTAATACAACTACGAGTACCGTAACCAGTACAAATACAAATAATAATACCAATAATAATACAATTAATAGTACATCCGTTGCAACAAATAATAATAACAATGTAAATACTAGCACCATAACTACAACTGCTACCAACAACAATACTACAACTAGTACAAGCAATGTAACATCTGACATTACTCAAACACAAAACGTAACAAACAATACTACTAGTGCTATAACTAGTAGCTCGACAGCAAGCAATACAAACCTAAATACAAATAACAGCACTAACTTAAACACTAATAACTCTACTAGCACTTCTTCTGTAACTACAGAAAATGTAAATACAAATACAAATCAAAATACCAACATAAACAATAATAATAACACTAGTGTATCTGAGAATAGCTCTACACAGAAGGTAACACAAAGAATTAAAACTGCTCCTCCCTCCGCCATAGCTCCTTCGATAATGTCATATTCCCAAGACCTGTGCACCACAGGAGCTAGTTCAGCAGTTCAGACTCAGTTCTTTGGTGTATCGACTGGTAGAAGTGTACGAGACGAAAACTGCGAAAGATTAAAAAATTCTAAGGCTCTTTATGACATGGGAATGAAGGTAGCTGCTGTAGCATTACTTTGTGAAAATCCTGGCGTGTGGAGATCGATGATGCAAGCAGGCACACCCTGCCCATATAAAGGCAAGATAGGTGAAGAGGCACGTATTGCTTGGGAACAGAACCCAGAAGAAAGACCTGACTGGGAAGACGTAAAAAAAGAACTTGCCACACACGAATTTAAAGCCTACACTAAACCAAAGTTCTGTAAAAAATATCCTACACATAAGATATGTACAGACTCTTAACATTAATCTTCCTACTGGGTAGTACCGTATATGCAAACACACCTACATTTACTGTAGGCAGTGACCCCCTTCTTAACATACAAAGCACTGGTACTGCCCTAAACCTTGGTGACGATCAAATGTCTGGGATGAAATCTCTTGGCTTTGACTTTGAGTTTTATGGTTCTACGTTTGATGATGTAAACATATCTATGAATGGTTTCTTTACCTTCCAGAACAACTTCTCTGTCCCTAGACAAAGAAACTACTTATCAGAAGTAATACCTGCTACCTCCTTCAATTACACAGTATACCCTCTTTGGACCGATTTAATTAACAATGGCACACAAAATCCCTACATCAAGACCTTTGGTAATACATCTGATACAGATCAATACTTTGTAATCGGATGGTATAATGCAAGAGAGTATAACAACTCTAACAAAAATTCTTTTGAAGCTATCTTGTACGAAACGACAAATGTTATAGAGTTTAGGTATGATAAGATAAATGTATCAAACCACGACATAACTATAGGCTTGCAAGGTAACAATGAGGCTGTGACTTACTTAAGATATGAAGACACTAATTCAACAGCTTTTAATAGAACAGAAGATTGGTCTTTAACTACAGACACAGTTATAGACGAATCTTTTACTAACTTATCTTCTGAGTGTTTGGTTGATTCTGACTTCAGTGAACTCTGTGATGTTTACGATTTAAGTTTTGATATAGAAGAAGATGACTACTACCTACAGGGCTCAGGAGTTTCTGATGCTATGCTGTTAGGTTATGATGATGAGGATGATTTTTATGGTTTCAATGATGAAGAGCTTTATACAGGAACATTCGTTTTTTCTACGAGTGATGATGGCAGGAGTGATACTGGTGATTTCTACGATGATATTGCTAGCATTGGTTATATGGAATATGATAGCAGGAATGTAGAAGAATATGAAGACACTTTTGATAGTTTTGATATATTTGATTTTGGGGATTCTACTCTGGATAATAGTACAGAAGGATCATTAACTTTTGTAGATATACTAATACCTTTAGATGAATTGCCTGAAGTAAGAGTTACAGAAGAAGAGTTTGTAGAGTTTGCTCAACATATGGATGAGCATTTTGACTTTGAGGATGAGATAGACAGAGAAGAGTACGAAGAACAGTTTGAAGACTTTGAAGAAGAGATTGAGGAGAGAGAAGAGCTTGGAGAAACGGAAGAAGAGTTTGAAGAAGAATATGAAGAAGAATTTAAAGAAGAGGAGATTGGTGAGGAACTTGCTGAAGAGTCAGGAGATAGACCTGAACGAAGAACTAGACGTAGGGATGTAGTATCTAATACAAATTCTATAGTTAGTAATTCTATAGCTAACAGTTATGGAAACAGTAACTCCTCTAGTACAAGTAGCACTACAGCTTCTGCAGTATCAGGAGGTTCAGGTGGCACATCTACATCTAGTTCACCTAGTATCTCAGACCAGATAGCATCTGCACAAGTACAAACAAACAATGTTTTACAATCCATAGAGATACTGCCAGTGCCTACTATGGACAATACACCATCTATGGCAATGGCTGAGGTACAAGTTACCAGTATGGAAAACCAAATACAAAGTGTTACAAGCACTATGGTTACATCATCTGAGGCAGAACAGATAGCAGAGGAAATAGTAGCCAACAACATAAGAGCACAACAAGAACAATCACAAGCACAACAAGAGGAGTCTGGACAATATGATTCTCAAGGACAATCTAATCTAATTGCCTACATGAACTACGTACCCAACTTCTCTGACTATACTTCTGCTAACATAACAGATCAAACAAACTGGTATACACCAACTGTGATATACGCAAGTGTAACGCTAGAAGATAATGCAGGGTATAGTTTTATGATATCTGATAGTATGAACACCCTACAAAACATGACAGGGCAACAGTCTACAGAATTTTTTATAGATAGGAGATAGTATGGCAGAAGAAGTAAAAGTAGTAGAAGTTGAAAGAAGGTCTTGGTATAACAATCCAGAAGGCTTTGACAAATGGAGAATATTTCCTAGGCTTCTAATTAGTTTATATGGATTAATGTTCTACAAAACATCCATGTGGTTTATGACTTTACCAGACCCTACCAATGCACAATCAGCTTTTGTATCTGTGATAGTGGGTGCAGGAGCAGCTTGGTTCGGTCTTTACGTAGGCAAAAAATAGGAGAATGATATGAAAAACATATTACCAAAGCTACAGCAGTACATCACCATAATAGGGGTGATCACCGCAATCGGAGGGGGCTTCTACACCTGGGGACAATTTAATTTACGTCTTGACAATATAGAGAAAAGAAAGTTTAAGACTGTTAACATTGCACCTTTAGAAACTAAAGTAGAAAACCTTGAGAAAAGATTAGATAGAGTTGAAGGTAGAGTTGACAATATTGGTAACAATGACAACCCTTTAGCTAACTAGTATTTACATTATAAATAGTTTTCATCACAACTATTGATTGGACAAATCTGTGTTTTGTGTGTATACTATAGGTATAATTAACCTTTCCATGCCTAGGAGTATATTATGGAAAATATTGTAAATGTTGCAGCTTTCGTAGTAGTTATCATCTGTTTATCACAGGTTCTGTAAAAAAAAGTTCCTCAGAATCGTTTCTAAGACCCTTTTAACACCTTCTGAATAGTAGACATCCAAAAACAACAACTTTTGTTGTATGAGCTTCTATGGGCTTTATTTAAGAAATAGGGGTATTTTGTCTTGTAAAAGCTCTATTTCACGTTTTAATTCGTGTAAAAGGTTAGTTAGGGTTAGTGTACCTTCATAAGTATCATTCCAATCATCCATTGCTTGTCTAAAAAGCTTAGGATCAAGAGTTTGATTCTCTAGATACACTTTCCCATCTTGACTTAACTCTACAGTTAACTGTGCAAGTATAGCTCTATTCTTCTTTTGGTTCTGCAACGGACTGATCCAATACTTTTCTTGTGGTTGGGTCAACTAAGACATGTTGCATAGCTCTAAGACTATTAAGCATTTCACTTACTTCACCATAGGGTAGAGTTGCTAGCTTCTGTAAAATAGTATTAGCTAGTTGGTCTTGCATAAGATAGAACCTTACAGGTTTAAATGCCTCATTTTGGTCTGGCGTACTTGGGTCATCAGACTGAAATGTACCATCCTCCTTACGTGCTCTTTCTTTCTTTACTTCTTCTTTACTCATCACTAACTCCTTCTTCATCGTGAATAAACAACGCTATGATTGCATAGTGTATTAATTTAAGCAAGTCTTTTCTTTGATCTTCATGACTTCCTTTCTTTCCGTATCGTTGTGCATACTTTAGCACATTACCAATACAAAAACCTTTACCGTACCCTGAGTCTATAATTACCTCAGTAGCCTGTAGATTATTTTTAGAATAATGTTGTGTGTAGGTGTTTATTATGTACACTAGAATTTGTTTGATTAAATTCTTTTCGTTATACTTAAACATCCTTTTGCCCTGGAAACGCAATTATATTATCTCCTTTACTCTCATGTTCTCTTTTTTTCTTTCTGTCTAGCTCTTTATGTATAGCATAGTTACCTGCTTCCATAACTAAATCCTGTTGTTCTGTAGCAATGTGCATAAGACCTGCAAACAATATATACATTTTAGTTGCAGCACCTTCTTCTACATCACCAGGAAGTTTATCTGCACCTAATATTTCAAAACCATTTTCTTCTGGTTTTAATACAATATATAGATTACCTTCTTTTAATTCAAGTGCATCTACAAATTTTTTTACTCTATCATCATCTTGAAAAGTAATAATTACATCATCAGTCATCCATCCACTCCATAGGTATAGTTCCTTGTGCCCAAAGAAAACCATGCCTATCACACCAATCTGCATATGTAGTTTTTGAACCTTTTAATATTTTATTGTTTGATTGTACAAATATAAATCTTATATCTAAATCTTCCCACTGTTCTTTAATCATAAGGTGCTTTACCCTATCATTAGTTGTAAGCCTACCTTTAGCCTCAATGTAAAAGCCTTTTTCTTCTACATAAAAGTCAGGGGTGTATGATCTTATCTTAGGTACATAATTAAAGGTTTCAGGCTCATACTTAAATTTAATTTTTTTCTTACCTAAGTCTGCAGCAATTTTTATTTCAAACTTTGATCTATAAGGTAATTTCAACATCTTTAGGACATCCTATATCTAATAATTCTAAAACATTATCTATTATTTCTTTTTCGTAAGGCTCACCGTTATCGTAATCTATAGCTTCGTAGAACTCATTTATCAAAACTATAACTATACCTTTCTGTAAAAGAATGTTACGTACCTTCTCTAGGCTTTGATCTAATTCATTCATACCTCTTGACTCATCAAAAGGTTTTACAGGAGATAAACCTACATACAATGGTATACCAAAATCACTATCTCTAAGTATCTTTATTATGTCTGACCCTTTCTGGTGACTCCAGTTATCAGGATATAAATAATGTATGTTTTTATTTTCTGTAAAGTCTGCTACAGAAAGATTGTAAGTTTTAAGAATGGGCATCTGTAACTACCTTGGTGTACCATGCATACGGAGGATTCTTTGCCCTAGATGTTTGCTTAGGTATGTATTTAGCCTTAGACCAACAGTTGTGCCTAAATCCACAGAAACCACATTCTTTAGGTAAAAGTTTATTACCGTTAGGTTCACCTTTATCTATTTCATCTGTAGGCTTAAACTGTTTCTCTATTCGTTTTGTTTTCTTTAACTTACGTACATTAACAGTGGCTGACTCTAAGGCATCTTTCTTTTCTTGCTCTTGAATGTCTGGAGCTTCACAAACCGTGACCTCACCTGACGATTTATCTACAACGATCCACCCTCCAAATGGCTTGTCTACACCTTCAGCGTAGGCATAACCTTGGACTACGTACCCAAAAGGATCATCTTCTTTTACCTTAGAGTAGCCACCGAATTTTCCAAATTTATTTTGGAACGCATATGGACTAGCAGATTTAATATCATATACCTTATCATCTATTATAATATCTAAAGTTCCATTAATATCTGTATCATCTAAATTAATTTTTGTTTTCTTTTGTTCGTCTTGCACATCTATTCCAGATGCTTTCATAACTGCTACCAAAGCAGCTTCTACTAAGTCTCCTAGCAAGAAACGCATAATTGCATTGTAACTAAACTCTTGTTCAATGCCTAGCTTTTCTGATTGTTGTTGACATAGAGGTTTGCCTAATGCAGACAAACGTAGTTTATGTTCTCTTGGCTCTCTAGAAAATTGTTTCTCTAGTGCTTGACCACAAGAATCTTTAAACTCTTGAACCAGAGAGGAAGGCATTTCTGCCTCCCCCTTGATCCCTCTCTTCAAATAATCTTGTATGAGTATTTGAATCGAGTTCATTTATGCCTCGACAGCAGCAAGGTCGATAGCATCTTCCACACCTAAGCCACCTTGAGCTTCAGTGTGCTCACCTGATACACGGAGATTATAGGAATTAATCGAATCAGCAAAACCCTTTAAAAGTTCTTTGTCTTCTTTCGAGAAATCCACTGTATCAGATATAGACATGTCACTAGAATAGTAGATAGTCGCACCATTCTTATGACGTACAGATTTCATCTTTGCTACAACATTCCAAGTAAGTAGGTTTTTACTATCTACATCTTTAAAAAATTGAGATATAGGAGTAAAGCTTGCCCCCTTAGCATAGAATACTACTGGCACATCTGTTACAGGGGCATCTTCACCTGTTGCAGTTTTACCATCAGCAATAGATACTAATCCGTATAGTACTTGATTACATTTAACCATAGCAGATGCAGCAGCTTCTGGAGAATCAGCACCTAACTCTTCTATCTCTTTACGAGTTAGTTTGCCACACTTATATCCGCCTTCATTATCTGGGAAGACATCGTTAAGTTTAGCTTGCTGAGTACTACGAACAGAGTATGCACCCTGCTCATTGTCCCATAGGCTGTACATAAACCTTCTCACGAAGACTCTTAAAGTCACATCTTTACCAAAAACTTTTTCTTTAGTGTTTGGGTTGTATAATGCAAAGTGACCTCTAGGTAACGTATTACCTGCATCATCTTCTGGTGAATGGTTAATTGATAGTCTAGCAAAAGAATCGCCAGAGGATTGAGACTCCATCCCATCCCTTTGACCAAGCATATTTGCTAGTTCGTCTACAGACAATTTATCCAGATTATCTGGAATTACGAGGTCTGAACTCTCGGTAGTCGCTAGTTGTGTCATATATTACTCCTTATGAGTTGCACAATCTTATTATTGTATACTAGAACTAAATTAATTGCAAGTGTTAATTAGAAAAAATTTCTTTAGTGTCTAGCCAGTTGCTTCCAATTTTAATCTCAATGCCTACAGGCATATCATACTCAATGCCCCATCTTCTCTTGGCTTGCTGAGGGATGGAGAGCATACATTCTTTGACAGTCTCAATTACTTGATCCTCTTCATCAGGATGTACATCCACCACTATACTATCATGTACTGTATTACAAAGCAAGGACTTAAGTTTCTTTTTCTTAAACTCCTCGAAGGTAAGCACTAGAGCAGACGGAAGTAAATCTGCTGTCGCAAACCCCTGTACAGGATAATTCTTTACGCTAGTGCCATGTGTAATGCCTCTAGCTGTTCTCTTTACATAGGGAAATCTGTATTCCCTACCAGAAGGTAGACTCACAACTTTATACTTCAAAGCCTCTTGAGCTAACCTATCGTGCCATTCACCAATTCCAGGATATACTTCTGTAAATTGATAATAATATCTGTGTACATGTTCAGGCAATCCTATACCAGTAGCACCATATAACGGTGCAAAAGTATGTGCCTTTGCATTTTGTCTTTCTTCTGACGTAATATCTTCTTTATCTTTACCAGTTATAATCGTAGCAGTCAAGTTGTGCACATCAACACCACCCTTGACATTTTCGTATACATGCTCATCTTTACTTAAGAACCCTGCTACTCTATACTCTAGCTGTGCGTAATCCCCTTCAAGAATCTTACCCCCTTCAAACCTAGACACAACTGCCCTACGTACTGGAAATGTTTTACCTCTAGGCATGTTCTGGAAGTTAGGGTTTCTAGATGACAGCCTGCCTGTACTCGTAACACACTGCATAAACTGAGGATGTATCCTATCAGAATAATCTAAATTTTTTTCTATACCTTCTATAAAAGTTTTTAGGTAAGTCTTAATTGCATTGTATCGAAGGTAGGCTTTTATAAATGCAACTGCCTCTTCGTTACCTCTTTCGTAATACAAAGACAAAGCATCTGCATCAGTTTTAAAACCTGCACTACTACATCCTTTTGTATCTAAAGGCACTAACTTAAATCCTGCTACCTTTCCTGTAGGCATATATTGTATACCAGTGCCTGAACAAGGTTTACAAATAAATCTAGCATTACCCCAAGAACCATCTTTTCTTTTTTTAGCTACCTTGCCATAACCTTTACAAGGGTTACATCTGGTAGCCTCTGTTCTGTACTGTACTGTAGTGTTATTTACAACTGCTCTTTTAAATTGTGCGTCAGTCATGTAGGCTCTACGTTTTGGTTTTTTTGTATTACCTCTAACTTCGTAGCCTAAGTTAAAAACATTTGTCCAAGTCTTTTTATTATTTACTGCTCTGGAAAATAATAACTTAGACCTATCATCAGGGCTAGATAAATTTATAGGTGTATCACCCATAACTCTAGACACTTCTTTGTTTAAGAATATACCAAGTTCTTCTAATTCTTTTGTGTACTCATCTTTAACAAGGTTTAGAGCTTGACGGTCTATCTTGATACCGTCTCTTTCCATTCCTGCTAAAACTTTTGTTACCTCAAAAGACAGGTACAGTGTAGGCTGCAATCTGCTCAATGCTCTTTCCTTCTTGTTTAGACTGACTTACAGCTACTTCATAAGTAGACTGCACATCAGCGATTCCGTATTCTTCTACTATGTCTGCAGGTATTATATCAAATCCTATACCTTCTTTCAAGTAGTTTTCTAAAATTTCTTTCTTTTTCTTAGTTGACGTTTTATGCCTACGACAACATTCATCTAAGCTAAGAGGTACTTTAACACCCCTAGCCCATACATAATCAAACACCATAGTATCATATACAGCACCATCATATGTAAAGCCAGATGCAAACAGCCACTGCAAATCAAATTTTATATTGTGACCTAAAAGTACGTCTGCCCTGTCTAGTGCGTCTTGTACTATCTTCATGTTATCTGGTGTAGGGTCTTTCTTTGAGTGATAGAACCACACATACTGTACAGGGTTATCATCTTCCTTAAAGCCTACAGATACTAGCTGATTACCTCTAGTGTAAGGTGACGGATCAGAACCTTTGTCTGTTTTTATAAAGGTAGTTTCTACATCTAATGTTAAAATCATTCGTAGTACCTCCCAGTAAGTTTGTCTATCTCACATACGACATGACCATGCCACCCTGAAATTTTATTTTTTGAAACGCATAAGAACCTAGTATCATCATCCTCACCAGGATTTTTTCCTATACCTATAATTATATCAGCTTCACCTGCCTTACCAGTTTTAGAACCATCAAGCATAGCGAAGTCTAAGAACTGACGATTGTGTGCATCATAACTTGCCTGAGACACAGCCCACACCATGCAGTTGTTTCTTTTTGCTATCTCTCTTGCATTTACGTAAAGCTCTTTCAATCTTTCATCACCTCTACTAAACTCACCACCTACCTTTACCTTGTCTAATTGGTCTACAAACAGCACATCAATTTTATTTAGTTTTGCAAACTGGTCTATCTCTGATATATCTGAGCCCACAGAATCCATAATAAAAAGTCTATCTTCTATTTCATTTTTGTAAACTTCTTTTATAGTTTCTATCTCTTGCATGTAAGTTTCTTTATGCACATTAAAGTAGGCAGTAAGAACTCTTGACTTCATCCTTTTAGCTGTCTCTTCATTCATTATGTAACCGACAGTGTTGCCTTTACGTATTGCTTCTGCAGCTAGGAAAGCACAGAAAGAAGACTTACCACTTTCAGGTCTAGCAAAGATAATACCAAGATTGCCTCGATATGTACCTGCTACTTCATCAGATAATGTTATTATTGGAAAAGGGAAGTCTGGGTCTGCTTCAAAGTCCTGAAACAATTCTTCAACATCTGTCTCTTCCCTTTGCATAGACAGAATACCAGTAGCCGAATCTTGATTTATTATTTGGTCAATCATCATTCGTAGATCACCAAAGTTAGCTGAGTCGCCATTCCATATATCAATAGCTGTTTCGCCTACCTTCCTTGCCATCTCTCTACGCCAGAACTCTGTAAGTGTGTCCATTACAAATTGAGGATCACCCTCTATGTCTTCTGGTATATCTTTTATTGCATCTTCTACTAACTCTCTAGTAGAGTCTGGCATGGCAGGATATAAATTTTTGTGTACTATAAAAAGATTATCTTTAGATAGATCACCTTCATACTTAGTATGATAATGCATTACTGCATCAAAGATAGTTTTGTATTTTTTATCAAACATATCTTTTGTGACAAGGGCTTTTGCCTTATCAAAGTTTTCTCTACTTAAAAGTAGGGATATTATTTGTGACTCCATTTTGTTCTCCTAAAAAGGTTAGAGTGTTATATTATATTTATTTTAATTATGCAAGTTTAAATCCACTAGCAACATGACCTTCTTTTTTTTCAGATATCATCACAGGTTTTCCATCTTCTCCTAATTCATGTTGTGCTAAATCAATGTTCATACTAAACGATCTTCTCTCACCCTCACTTTTAAAAGGGTATACCGTGTGTATAAGGTCAGCAGGAAAAAGAAAAAAATCTCCTACACTAGGTTTTACTAAAAATGTATTTAAGTGCATTTTACCTGCAGAGCCATGTAAAAATTCTATATGACCGTTTGCAGGGTAGTGATCTTTGTAATCTTCTTCCCATTCTTCTTCTATTTTTTCTGGAAGTTTTAAGTAGCCAACACAAGACATTTGACAGCTTGTATGAATATGTGCAGGGTTATACTCACCTGCAAACTGCCTAACTATCCATGCTGATTTATAAGTTATTCCATATCCTGTATTTTCTTTTAAAGTTCTAAAATTTCTACTTAAATCTGTATCAAGATATCTACTTATCACATTACTAAAAAACTCTTGGTGTTTTTCTAATTCTTTAGCCTCTATTAAAAATTCTTGTTTTAACTTACCTACAAGGTGATCTGAGTGGTCTAATTTTTTAGATTTTTCAGTATTCTTTATAGTTTTGTTTGCATATTTATTTAGTTGCCTAACCATACTCATAGGCATTTTTGCATAAAACATCATTGGTGCAAAAGGAAACAATGGTGTCATTTCTCCCTCAGGTGCAGTTGAAAAATTTGTAGGCATTATTTACTCCTTGCTTTAAATAAACGATTCCCAAACCAGAAGCTAATTATGGCAGCAAAGATAGTTTGGCTTTCCTCATCCCATGCCTCTAGTATAGCAGGTAGTACATCTCTTCCTTCTTGCACTGCCATTATCACGTAGGTGATTTTAACAAATGCAAATATACTAAAGAAAGCATATGTTATAACTGGTCTTACTGAGGCTTGTAAAGCAGATACAAATGTAGATTTGTTTGCCTGTGCCAATGACTCAGCATGCTTGTATAGCCCTTTTACTTCTTCTATGTCTGCTTCTGCATCTAGTTCTTTTAATTTTAATTTGCTTAGTTCTGATGCGTACTTAGCTTTCGCCTCGAGCATCAAAAGTTCTTGTTTGTTGGCTTGTTTCTTTTCAAAAAATCCCAAAACTGATGGGAGAAAAGAAGTTCCAAAGCCGAGAACGGAGCCTAATAATGATATCATGTTATGTCTACAATCTCACAAGCACCTGCACTGCATGCCAACTCTTGTGTGCCTGTTGTATTGTCCTCTCTTTCGTAGTTTGATAATAATGTCCAATCGACATTTCGTGGCATTTTTTTACTTAAGGTATCATACTCTTCCTTAGTTATGTCTTGGTATGGTGCCTGCTTGTATGTATGGTCAGAGTGTGGCAGAAATGAAACACCTGCTACATCTTTAAAATTATTATACACCCAAGAACCTACCTCAAACCATTCATCTTCTTTTACAGATATAGTGACTGAAGGTTTATGTTCACACCAATGTTCTTGATAGTTCTTCCAGTTTTCTAACTGAGTAATGGCACTGAGGTCTTCTCTAAGTACTGCCTTGGTAGGGGACTTCATAGGGAATGAAAAGACCACAGTGTTCTCTGGTTGCATAAGGTCATCCTCATGCGGTATACCTTGGTCAATAAGAAACTGAGATAGTGGGTCTTTCTTGTCACCCCTAACCGTTCTTATATAGTATGCTGAGTGTCTTGCGTGTATGCCAGAAGCAGAGTCTACAAGTTGTGAGACTGTGCCTGAAGGTTTTACACAAGTAATAGCAGTTGACTGCGGTATGCCTAGTTGTTCTGCTAATCCTAAATTAGTATCTACAGCCTGTTGTCTTAACCTCTTCAGGTCATCTGCCTTTCCTAATTTAGGATTATCTAATATGCCTGTAAGCGAAACACCAAGAAGTCTTTCTTCTTCTGTATTGTTTTGCCAAACTTTTCTTAGATACTTAAATTCTGTAAGTGTAGATTGTATTGTGCCAAGTATAGTAGCATCTTCTACTTTCTTAGCTAACCTTTCAATATCATCATCTGCTCTAACTACAACTTCTGTCAAGTTGCAAAATTGATACGGTCTTAATATAATCTCAGAGCATGGGTTAGTTCCAAACTCATGTCCAGAATCTCTTCTGCCATTCTTTTCTGCCTGTCTAACAGAAGCATCTCTACTGAAGATACCTCTCTCACCAGACTTAGAATTGTATAGGTTTAGCCACTCTCTCATAAAAATGCCTACAGGAGGTGTGTCTTGATAGCACACAGAATTGTTTGCAAGAGCCCTTTGCCCTTCGTCATTCCACCACTCGCCAGACTTAGCCAATGACATTTCTTGATCCTCAAGGTCAGATAAACTTATTAGAGCCGATCTTCGTACTCCTCCTACCACCACTACAGAACCTATCTTACACATGATGTCGTGGCACTCTATAGACTTTAAACGCCTACCTGCAGATTTCTTAAAAATATCTACAGTAAA
>Ga0209232_1000469_pt1 | contig 24723 bp, 36 predicted proteins | sample ETNvirenome_2_60_FD_184066 | JGI IMG/M metagenome (GOLD analysis project Ga0209232, IMG submission 184066) | Marine viral communities from the Pacific Ocean - ETNP_2_60 (SPAdes) (version 2) | ecosystem: Environmental > Aquatic > Marine > Oceanic | place: Pacific Ocean | collected 2013-06-22
GCAGTTACAGGTTCAGATTATGACCGAATAGTCATCAACACGAGTGGTGCTGATGCACAGATAGGCAAGTTACACATCAAGAACTTGAAGGCGTATGATGAAGGCATTGTTCTAAACAACTTGAAGGTTGGTAAGTTAACAATACAAAACTCTTCAATTGGAGATGGCGATGGAATAGACTCGGCAGATTTTATAATCCAGAGTGACACAAAAATCGCACAGTCTACATTGACTAACAATGCTGAAGTTCCGATTAGCGTAAAGTAGTTCTATTATGATGGGTAAACTAAGACCACAGATATTTCTAGCAATAATTGTCCTAGCAGTTTTATCTGTGGTTGGTCTATATAAAGGGTATAACGAGATTGCTAGTGGTGCTATTGGTGGCATCATTGCTCTAGGTATGAAAGTCCTAGAGTCAGAATAAACAATCCCCTAAGTTTTGATTTCTAATTATTTTTTCAAAACAATAGTTTTTGTTTTAACTTTTTTAATAAACAAGATGATGTCTTTGCGTTTAAGAATATGGCATAGACAAGATAAAAAATAGTTGTGATAGAATGTTACGAGGAAGGAGAGTAACATGTTCAATAGTATAGCAAGTCTTTTCTTGAGCAAAGAGAAGAAAGTATTATTAGATTTAGCAATGCATATAGTTCAGTCTTTGGATACCAAAGAAGAAAGACTAGCTGCAGCAGAGACAGTGATGGAAGCTTTGAGTGATGGGAAGATTACCACCATAGAGTGGACTAAAATAGGTAAGTCTCTTGGTGTATTCGGTAAAAAGAAATAACCTAATCTAATATTTTCAAGGCACTAATCCTATGGGTTGGTGTCTTTTTTATTTAAAAGAAAAGGCAGTAGCATTAGAATGGAAAGGAACTACTGCCTCTTGAGAGAATTGGATGGATCTCTGTCTTAGTCTACCAAAAGATAGATACTTCTGCACGACCCTCTCCAGGTCGACAGTATATTTTTGTTGCATGTATTTTCCAGACTTGGTTATCGTCAGCCCAAACCTTTGCCTCAGTCAATGCATCCTTGATAGGTTTTATTAGGTTGTCAGTGTCTGGAGTCTTTATATGGGGGTTACCAATTAAGTCTGGTATCCTTTTCTTAGCCGTTGCCTTCGGCAGAGGCATGTGTGCATTGATAAATATGTTGACTGGTATGCCTTGGCTTGCTGTAAGCCTCTTAGAAACGACTTCTACCTTTGCCATATCTCTTACTAAGTCCATCCAGTTTCTTACTCTTTTAGTATTGTAAGAACCAAACCTAGAAAATTTTACTGCTCTAGGTATTGGTGTACCTGGTATGTTTATAAAGTATTTTAATTCACTCATATTAGTTTTCCTTGTCTAGGATCTTCGGTATTTATCACTAGCCTGTAATAATATAACCCATCTCCATGATAATCTTTTTCTAATGTGTGGTTACCAAACTTAGGTTTCCTAAAGTTTCTAAGTTGGGCAGAGACAGAAGCCTCGGGAGCATTAGTTACATATGCTATATGCCTTAGTGTTCTCCATTCTCCATCTCTCATTAGATTAAATATTTTTTCTTGTTGTTTTGATAGTCTTTGTGAGTCTCGACTATGATCGTAGTCACTACCATCAAATGTTTTTTGTTGCATAATTCTAATACCTTTCTATTTTAGAATTGATTCCAAAGTTACTTGGACAGTTTGTTTCCCTGCGATTCAGAATGTTCTCTTCCTTCATCACAGTAGTCACAAGGCAATATAACATTGTCCTTGCATGGTCCTTTAGGACCGTGAATGCATTCTTTATACTTCCACTCCTCTCTTATTTTCTTTTCTAGTCTGTAAAATTCTAGGAGAAAGACTACATACTCCTCACTGTGTGGGTGTAGTTTCTCTAGTTTTTCTTGCAACCTTCTCAAAGGTTTACAAGCCTCTCCTATATTGTTTGGTATTGATTTTACCATAGGTTCTTTTAATCCCAACTGTTATCAGCTCCTTGTATTAGAGACCAAGTTCTATTCCGTTTGTCATTAGACCCAAAGAATAACTTACCCTCGTTCTTTCTTAGTTCATTACTAACATGTTTTGTATCTTTGTTTATTACATCTGCAATATTATTTACTGTTTGGTTTGGAGTTTCTTCCAACACCTGCATGATCTGTTTGTATACAGGCATCTCTGCATTTACTATCTCACTACTACTATTCTCCTCAGAGTAGTATCTGATACCATCCTCGAAGTCTATGCGATATGCAAGAGGTTCATGTAGTTCTCCATCGTTTGACTTGTCATGTCTCAGTGCAATGTATACCTGTTTCTGTGTAGGTGTTTGATCCTTTATCAACTCCCAGTAGTTCCTAGATTGATTCCACCACTGTGCCACACCTGATGGACCACGACCAGTATTGTCTTTAGGTTTGTGTGCAATCGTCAAGATAGTCACACCAAAGGTGGCACATGCATTGAAGAATGGTATGACTGACTCTTCTGAATTAGTCTCACCACCCACTGCCTTAGAAGCAGAGTCAATAATAACTAACCCTACTTCCTTGGTCTTTATGATGTCGTGTAACTCTGTGACTGCATCGGTAATTGGAGTCAAGAGTTTTCTATAATATATTTTCTTTCCATCTTTCAATTCCAACCCCATAGACTTTACCAATTGTTTCTTTCTAAAGGCAGCCCTTTGTTTGTTTGTTTCGTAGTCTATGTATAAGGTAGGTTTTGATTCCGTACTTGGAGTCATACCTGGCAGAACAGATACACCGTAACTATACGAGACTGCCACTGCCATTGCAAACAATGACTTGGTTGAACCACCATCGGCAGCAATCATGTTGTGTTCATTCTCCTCAACTACTGGAGACAAGGTGTAACTAGGAGGCCCAGGATCTTCTATCTCGTCTAGGTCAACCAGTGGTTCTCCTATCTCTATGTTGTTAGCAACTGCATCTTCTACTAATGCCAACCTCAAATCCCATTGTCTATCAGCTAATCTCCTCTCAAGTATTCTCCTGTGTGTTTCTGTAGAGCTAGAGGAATTTAAGTCCCAGTTTTTATTGGTCAAAAGATTTACTGGTTCTGACTTGTGATGTCTTCTGTAAACTACAGTAATGTCACAGGTACTTCTCTTACCAGTTCTAGTAAGATGGGCAACCATCACTCTGATAATCTCACCAGTTCTTTTCTCTTGCCATGTATACATATGGTCACCTTTTATGTTCCTTGTATACTCGGGTTTAGGAAAGTCTTCCTCTTGGTTCAGAGGAATGCCAGTGCCTATAGGTAGACCTTGACTCTGTCCTAATGCTCTCGCTGCATCGAGTTGTGTGTATTTCTCTCCCAATTTATTTTCCTTTCCATGCATTCTTGCACTAATTGAATTACATCGCCACCAGTATTACACCTACCAAAACATCTCCACGTCTGTGAGTCTGTCCAAACAACGAACGATCTACCACGTTGTTCCTGGTGTAGAGGACACTTACCTGTAAGCAAATTCCCTACACCTTGTAGGTCTGTAATAACCTCGGCTACGTCTAATATATCTACAGAGTTTTTAACCATATCAAAAATGTTTGGGCCAAATCCAGTTTTACTAGTGGCTTGACCCAACCTTTTATTTGATACCCAAAACTCAGGTTGTGATTCCCATTTTGGAATAGGGCATGGTCTTATATCTCCATCTAGATTAGCACCATGTGTCTTTATCATCTTTATTTCATACAAAGAAAGATGTATCCATCTTAGTTGTGACAAACTGTATTGACCATGAGGGCAACCTTTACATGCATCGATGTGTCTCATTGCCTGTAAATAGTCTACCCTATCGTTAGGATCTAGTGTCAATACTATATCCGAACAAGGCATACAGTTCCCATTCTTATCTTTAATCATAGCAATTCTCGGGTTGTTGTTGGCAGACCAGACTCTCACTGGTCTTAGATTCTGTAATGAACGTTGGTATTTTTTTGAAATCTTGTGTTCTACATTGAAGGACAGGAAGAAAATCTTAACTCCCATGGACATGCATACTCTACACACCAACAACAATTTGTTATATAGTTTCTACCTCCTCGTCATCATCTGTACCCCAGTCTATTTCGTCTGTATAAATCTCCTCTCCTAGTTTTGCCTTATCAAACTCGTGTTTCCAATCTGTCAACCACTGTTTCTCTACCTCATCGCCAAAGTGTTTAGCAATCAAACCACTACCAAGTAGAGTAGTCATGTTGTTGAATGCCATACCTTTCCTTACACCAGTTACATAGTCGTCATTAGACTGTCTGACTGGTGCAGATCGAGTCACTGTAGGTTTTACCTCTAAGTCTTTAGCAGCTTGAATAACATCTGCGATTTGATCTGTACCCTCAAACTTATTTACATTGAAGTAGTATGGATACCTTTCGTTGCCACTCTCTGCCACCTTGAGGTTAAACTTATACGTCTGACCTTCAACTGGTATTTCACCTGGGTGGTCAACCATCTTGTTTTGATTACTATCCCAATAGGCATAAGTCCATTCATTGTTTTGTGGGTCACCATCAAATATAACTCTGTGATGTTTTCTCCATGAACCCATATCTTCAGGTTGCAAAACTTTACTTACCTTTAAACTTTTACTATAGATATTGTAGGTTTTGTTTCCTTTCTTGTTAAACTCTTCAGTATCTGTCTCATATGGAAATGCATTTATCTTTCCCATGTTATCTCCTTATCTATTCCTTAGTAACACAGTTGTTACTAACTCACCTTGTAATACTACCCACCCCCTTAAGGGGGGTGTATTGTTGTTACTATTATATTTTTTCTTTTATTTCTTGGTACTTTTTAGCATAGGTTAGTGCTAGTTCTAAGGCTTCACCTTGACTGACATTCTCCTCTGCTGCAAAGACCTTTAGTCTTGTGTGTACATTAGGGTCTACACCTCTGATACTCAAGATCTTACTCATACTTGTCTCCTTTCTATGTCTTGTTGCATTAAACGTATAGTCTCACGACTCTCCAACAAACTCTCTGACATTTTCTCTAGGTTCTCTACTATATGTCTTAAGTTTGCATCTGTTTTGTGTAAGAGTGCATCTTTCTGATCTGACTCTTTAGTCATTCTCTCTACCAATCTTGCATCACTGTGCATGTCCATGTCTTGTTCGCAAGGTGGACATATCCAATCTCTGCCTACCAGTCTTGTGTTATCTCTACCAACTGGTTTGGCACATGCATCACAAATTTCTTTACCCATTACTTTTTCCTTTCTTTATTTTTGTATAGTTTGTCGAACACATGATTTATGTATTGTAAATTTTTATCTTGTAATTGCATTTCAAGAATCAATTCTTTCATCTTGTCCATTATTTATTCCTTTCTTTTTATGGTTCATATCTTTCTGATAGTTGTTCACATGTACACTCATCGTCATATAATCTTTCATGGAATGCAGTCTCGCATTCTTCACAATAGTTAGATGGTTTCTTAGACCGTATATGTAAACCATGGTTGTAGTCTTGGAATACAATCTCGCATTCCTTACAACGATACCAAGTTGAACCACCTTCGTAGTGACAATCATCCCAATGGTTCTCATAGAAATCAGGGTCACTAAGATAGTTCATTTCATTTTCAATATCTGTCAACGTTCTTTCCATTTATAATCCTTTCAATATTCCATAGGCAACTGCAGCCTGTTTAGGTACAACTCCATTGCCTAGGAGTTTAAGTTTTGTAGATCTAGCCAATCCTCCTCCCATCCCATGAGCCACTGCACGAACAGTGGGTTTAGTCGGTACGGATGGGGCAAGGTCTGGTCTTTCTCTGATGACGTCTTCCCATCTTGGGTCTGTGAGACCTGGTGGAAATTCGTAAGGTCTTCTGCCTGATCTGGTAACATCGGATGTGACTTCGATGACTTCCCCTTCCAGTCTCTCGCCATTGGTGTCCTCCAGTTCTCTGCCTGTCCCTTCAGTAACAACGTTCCGTTCGACCTTGTCGCATACTGAGTTGTCGCTGGTGTCTGCCATAGGGCTGCCTCTCCCAGTGACGATGGTCTCACCTTCACGTTTGCCGAGGAGTTTGGTGCTTCTGGCATCGTGTCTGGGGTGGGCCAAGATAAAAACTCGTTCTCGTCTGTGAGGTGATCCGACTTCGTTAGCTCGTAAAGTAATCCATCTTGCATCATACCCCAACGTGGAAAGTTCTCCAACGACAAGTTGGATTCCTCCACGAAAGAGACCTGGGACGTTTTCCAAGAACAACTCTCTTGGTCGTATCTCGCCAACCAGTCTCTTGATGTCTTCCCATAACCATCGTTCGTCTTCTGTTCCTTCTCTTCTTCCTGCAATTGAGAATGGTTGACATGGGAATCCTCCAATGATTGCATCCACTCTTCCAATAAATGGTTTGCATTCGAGGGTGTTGGTGTTAGACCAAACAGGCGCTTTATCCAACGAACCTGTTTCCATTTTGTCAACCAAAAGTGTTGCGGCTTCAAAGTCTCTCTCCACATATACGAGTGGGATAGCATTTGGGTTACATCGTTTATATGCAACGTCAAGTCCTCCTCCTCCCGAGTAGAGGGACATGTAGGTATGTATAACCACACTTATATTATCCTTTCCATTTCATTTAATTTAATTGTATCATACATGTTTGTACGATGTGTAAGTTTATTCATCTTTATACTCTTTGTAGAACTGATGAACAAATGAACCCAACCCAACACCACGACTTCCTTGTTGTATCTCACTATCCCATAGATGTTGTCTGATAGGTTTTAGTTTCATTAGCATGAAGGCACATGCCTCCTTGCCATTTTGATCTCCTGTTTCTCGCAGAAGTCTCATTGTTACATCAACACAGAAAGACATAGCCTCGTTGCCCTCTTGTGTGTTGAGGTAGTTGACTGCAGCCAACTCGTTATCATCATCTGATACCATATTATTTTCCTTTCAAGTTGTCTTTGCACACATAGTATGCCGACATTGTATGTATTGTTTGAATTGCCATCTCTTCTGTAATCTTGTCTCTTGATAGTTCACTAACCAAGTCTTCAAGATCCTCGAGCAATGTTCTGTTGTTAAGTTTTTCCATTTACTTTTCCTCTGTATCCTTGTTGTTTACAAGTCTATCTTTAATAATCTTTTGAACTGCAAGTTCTGTTTCTTCGTCTCCATTGATACTTACAATCTTTATGTGATTTCCTATTTGTTTTACCATGTTGTCCTCCTTTCTAATAATCTTTTAATCTTTCCACTTGTATTGTTACCACTACATCATCGTCTTTGTGCCAACCTTTCTCGCACCACTCTTGCCCATTCTCTTCTGCATCCTCACAAAAATCCAAGTCATCTCTACCGAATATCTCCTCGTCACTTTCTATATCATTTAACCCTATTTGCATGTACCTCCCGTCTTTATCTTTTCTCAAAGTCCACTTGTCCTCTCCATCGTACGTTCCAGGATGTTGTAACATCTCATCGACTACGTCATCAAGAGAACCACCCTTGTAACTTTTCTTTAGTTCACACATTTACTTACTCCTCTCAAAATAATCTATAACATATTCAATATCAAACCATCTGTCGGTCTTAGTTAGAAAAACTACACCATCTTTTATTCCATCAGGATGAATATCAATCTTGGTAAGAATTTCTTTATCCCACTCATCAACATAATCTGCATAAAATAAAATTGTTTTACCAGTATATTTATTTTCTAATTCTTTTAACTTATTCATTTACTTACTCCTTATATTTTTGTATGTCTATCTCATGGTCTTCTGCAACCTCGAGCATATCTTTTGCAGAGTAGAGTATTGTAACGTAAGTTTGGTACGAACCTAGTGGGTCGTCATCTCTTTCGTACATACTCCTCACTAAATCTAGTACAAAATCTGTAGCTTTTGTTACTCCTAACTTTTCTAGTTCAACATACGTTGACCTAATTTTTTCTAACAGTATCTTGTCTATTACTTTTTTCTCCTGTGGATTTATGTCTATCTCCATTTTTATACCTCCTCTCCTGTGTATTCTATTTCTATACCTATCTGGTATTCTATGTCCTCAATCTGCAAGTCCAGGTCACTGTCTGTCATTGCATAATAGAACATTGTGTAATCATCGAAGTGTACCTTATCAATTAGTGCATCATCTATGATGTCACTGAGGAACGTAAAGGGCATTTGATCTGCCACCTCATCTCGTACTATCTGCCTTATCTCTTGCATGTCACCCTCATCTATGTTCAATACATCGTACAAGTTGTGACATGTTATCTTGTCTTGTTCCAATGCCTTTTGTATCAGTTCTTGTTTGTCCATCTTATTCTCCTTATTCTTTATGTTTTATTAATTGGTATCCATCTTCACAACCATTACACATTAACAACACCCCATGTTTTAACCCATCTTTAGAACTATCATATATATAAGTATCTATGTGTCCTTCTGGGCATACTCTTGGTGTAAACATTTTCTCAGTCATTTACTCTATTTCCTTTCTGATACGAACATCGTATCCATTTTTTCTCAATTCTTTTGCAATTATCTTTGCATCCTCTAAGGTGTGATAATAATAGTTACACTCAAAATCTCCATCCCACACAGAGTACACTTCTTCTTTATTATCTGTTCTTACTGCCATAATTTTTGTCCTTTCTATTTACTGTAGGAATATTCTATTCCCTCTTTGTTCATTCGTATCAATGCCTTTGAAGCCTCACTCCCACTCTTCTGTGTACCATGTAGTAACAGTGCAAAACTTCCCTTATCCTCGATTGCATATCTCTCATTGTGGTCAATCGGTAAGGTAGTTTCACTTGGATGATACACTACCTCTGCACTCTTCATTGCAAACTCATCGATAATATAATCTTGCCTACCTCCTCTACTTGCATTCATAGAGAAGTTGTTCGGTCGCAAATGTTCTAGCTCTTGCATCCACTTTACACTCTTTGTGTATGCATAGAACTGGATGTCCTTGTGGAATCTGGCAGAGTCATACCATGCCATCATGTATTCTTTCTTGAAGAAGTCGCCACCCACATGTACTCTGATGATGTCGGCAGGTCTTGGTATCGATGCCATAATCAAACCTGTCATCTCTTCCAAACTCTTTCTCTTCAACAAATCAAAGTTGTACTTTCTCTGATTGTACATACCAGTTAGTCGTGCCTCCTGGATTGCACTAAAACATCTGAACTTTGCATGTTTGCCATCTAATACTTCTCGCCTTCCTGTTTTTCTATTTGTGATTGCATACGTTTGGCAATCACTGGCAGATGGACAAGAAAACCCACTCAACAAACTAATGGTGTACACTATAGGTTTATCCATAGGTAACCACTCCTTCATCTTGTTGAGTTTAGCATTGTCCTTCTCCCTACTAAACTTTAAACGATCCATCTATACCTCCTCGTTTTTTAGTTAAAACATGCCTTATGTTCTTTTTCTAATTTTAGTTTTTCTTCTGGTGGGATTTTCTCCACACAACCATTACACAATATAGACCCATCAACTATTATGTAATCATCTAGTACCTTGTAGTCACAACCTTTTCCCTCACACTCCATCTCTCTACACTCGGCACATTGATAACCCTTTAGTCCTATCCAAAAATCATCAGGTACAAAGACTGACTCGTCAAAAAATTTGTCGAGCCATTTCTTATCAATGTCACCTGCCTGTCGGTCTACATGGGCATATATCCTGTTGACTCTTTTACTACTACCCCAACTTGTGTCTTGGAAACAATCCACACACTCTTCACCTATGTCTATCTCGTCAATAATCATTTACTTATCTCCTTATTGATCCATACTTTTTGATAAAACTCCGTATATTCAGTTACTTCACAATCAATTTCGTGTCCATCTTTGTTATAAACTATATGGTCAAACCACCTATTCATGCCACACTCCCAACCCTCTTTATTTCCACCTATAACATCGTCTACTTGCATGTCATTTTCTATGCCATATTCCTCAAAGAAATAACTTGCCGAATTGTCACTCTTAAACTCTGTTCCATTAGGTGCAGTAAGATGTAACGTACCATTGGCGAACAACACATGAGTTTCATCTCCTATTTTTGCTGACAAAACTACACCATGATCAAACCACTCTGCATTATTTTTACTCATTTACTTACCCCTTGTCGACTCTCCGTTATCGTTACTAATTGTTATCTTGTGTGGTGCAGACTCATATGCCTTCAATAGAATATTCCAAACTATTTTATCGTAAGGTTTTCTATTGGTCTTGCAGAAGCTAAATGCACCATCTTCTTCCTTCTCCCAACCATGTAATTCTCTTTTCTCTTTAGATAGTTTAAAAGTTTCGTGGGCATTTTCTCCAACTCCATTCAAAGATATGGTGTCATCGTCACTTGTATCTTCTTCAACCTCTATATAATTAAAGTGTTCCATGATTTTCTTTTTGTGATGTTGAATGTATTCCCATTCCTCATCAGTAAAACTTTCTTTTTGATAATGGTAATTTGTATATCCCATTGTCTACTCCTTCTCTATCCATTTGGTTTCTACTCCAAATAATTTTTCTAGATTTTCTCCATTACTATTTGCAATTAGTATCAAGACATCTAATGGATACTTTCCCATCGTGTCTGTTACGTCTAGGTATTCGTAACTACTATGTGGCATCCTTGATGCAACTTCCTCCTCTAGATTTTCTCCATCTGATAGACGTATATTTAAATAGTAATGACAACTATTTTGTGAGTCGTTAATACTTACTGTTCTATCCATTAAACCCTAACTCCATTTCTTGCAATCGGTACCACTCTTGGCAGCATTGATTGTTTGCGTTTCAGTATTGCATTACTGTTTCTATACAATGTCTTGAACTGCAAATCGTTATCCCAACGACTGGCAACAAACACATCGGAAACATTTTGTACTGTTTTCATATCCTTGTCCTTCTTTACTTGTTTTATAGAAAACTCTTTTGTTCTCTTCATACTTTAATTATATAAGTTCATTAAGAATCATGTGCAGTACTTGTATTACAATGTCTTTTAATATCCACTATGATATGACCCGATCATGTCGGAATAAATGATCAGGATGTAAATGATCATGATGATGAATTGATCCTCCAGGAATACACGACCTGGAAAAGGTTTTAGATCCGGAAAAGGTTTTACCTGGAAGATGCCATTATATACCCATACACCATATAAAAGTGTGTTGGAATTAAGGACCAGTAGAGGTTATTAGAAATTAGTTGCATGAGTATTACTATTCAAATCATTTTTGAAGGGTCTGTTTTAAAATGGTGTTTGCAGCAGAACATTTACTACTAAAAAAATCCCATATGGTGGTTAACCTCCAAGTGGGAATTAATAAAGTACTAAATTGGTGCCAATCTGTACCTACTTGTATATCAATTTATACTCAAATTTTATATAATTTAACTATGAATAGGATTACTATTTATAACTAGTCAATAGGATAAAAATAATGACTAAAAATGAAAATGGCACTCATGAATTGCCAAAATTAAAGGGTTCTAGGGTCAAGGGTACGAGGGATTTTAATAAACAGAATTTAGAGAAATCTTTGTCTGATACTTTTATTAAATTCTCTAAAGATTATGACTTAGGGTTTACAGATAATCTAAGATTAAGTTTAAGTTTTGATTACAATAAACCTAAATTAAATCAAATGGTTTTCAAAGATGAGATTAATAAAACTGGTGGTTTTATTTTTTCTGATAAATCAGAATTATTAAATTTTGATATTCCATATAATCAAAAATTGGCAAATAATGATTTACAAAAATTAATTGAAAATATTGTTAATCAAATGTGTTTAATTTTGATAACTAAAGATTGTGTTAAAAATGGTTTCAACCCATTTACAAAACAAAATAAATTCTCAAGGGAATTTTTTAAGTTTGCAAAAAATACAGAACTCGGAAAATTGTTTTATGAAATTTACCATTACGATAAATTTACAGATAAACAAAAATCAGAATTAGACAAGGGTTTTATAAATCTAAATTTAATTGGTTCTGATAAAGATAAAATCGGACTTGATAAATTAGGAGATTCTACAACAGAGAAAATAATAAAATCTCAAGTGGTAGGGTTTTATAGTAGGTATATAGATGATGACACTAAACAGTTGATTAAATCTGTGATGGTTGATTTATCAAAGTTTGAGAAAACTAACAAAACAAAAAAGAGAAAAAAGAATTACATTAAGGTTTATGATGGTAAGTCTAAAACTCTATTCATGGAAATTGGAGTTCCGAAAAACTTTGTTACTAAAAATGAAAATGGTTCAGAGTTCAAAATGCAAGAGTTTAAAAATGGGAAGGTGGTTCAAACATACGAAATTAAAGTAATCCAAAAATAAATTAAATAAATAATTTTTTATACACCGATTATTAATTTAGTCGGTGTATTTTTTTGTCTTAAAATAATTTAATAAAGATTAATATAATTATTTGGTTCGTATGTGTAAGAAAATATTTTAATATTTATATTGGTAGGTCATGATTTTAAATATATATCTAGTAACATTAAATTTAATTGTCATAATCTTTTATTTGATATGTATGCCGATACAATTTTTGTCTACTCGTAGAGTATAGGTAGTATATTAGAGTGTTGAAATCTTTTTTTATATTATTAGTAACACATAGTAACACCTTAGTAACACCCTTATTACTATTGGTTAGTAACACTGTTATGACTAAGTGTTACTAACAGTATAAGATTATAAATTAATATATATATTATATATATATATATATATTACCAAGATTTATTTTTTTGTTTCTTAGGAATTGTGTTATTATGTTACTAGGAGAATTACTATGGTAAAGAAGACTACGGTCAGAAAAAGAAGTGTTGTTGCTAGGACACCTGCTGAGAAGTTTAGAGACAATGTATTGGTTGGATACCCTGAATGGGTTACATGGTCTAGGAAGCTTAGAAGGATCTTTGTGTGTTTACCCTCTTATGGGGTAGGTAAAGAAGCATTGGAATCTATGTGTGAAGACTTTGATTGGAAGTATGAGCATACTGAGAAATTGACCCAGGGTAATGTTAGTTTCAAGAAAGCAGTAACAGAGTTTGTAGAGAATGGTTACAAGTACAGAACAGTTCTTAGATACCCTAAATCAAAAAACCCTATACCCTTTCAGATCAAGTGGTCTAACCTACAACAAGTCTATATGATGGAGTCTGGTATAACCTCATTCATCAAAGCAGAGACTGGTAAAATATCACCAGCAGAAAGTAAATTGATAGAGAAAGCAGGTTTGCTAGAAATAGAACCTTTGGTACACTTACCAGATGAGACACCTAAAAATGTTCCACAACAACAGGTAGACATTTCTGGTGAATCAAGTTTATTTCAATTGCAAACTAACTTAAACGGAAAATAAATGTCATATCAATATACACCTTCTCCATGGCAGAAAAAGTTTCATGAGTCTAAGAGCAGGATTAAAATTGTATGGGCTGGTCGTAGAGCAGGTAAAGGTAGAGCAGTTCTTTCGGAACTTATGGTTGCTATCGCAGAGGCAGCTAAGACTCCTTTTCTGGCAGACAAGGAAATGGCGAAGGCAGCCAACCTACCAGTAGGATATGATCTAACTAACACACTAGAACCTGCAATCCATATATGGGTAGTTGCACCTAACTTTGCACAGAGCAGACAAGCATGGAACGAACTAAAACAATTTATACCACCAGAACTTGTAGTCAAACGTAAGAAAGGTCAAGGTGGTGGTCGTGGTGACGGATGGAGAGAAGATGCAAAGTCTGTATGGCTATATCTAAAAAGTCCTAACCTAGTAAGACGAGATGTCTATATTGAAATAAAATCTGCTGATGATCCAGAATCTTTACAGACTGCAGGACCAGACTTTATCTGGATTACAGAGTCACAAGATATAAAAGAAGCTGCATGGAATAAACTAAGACCTATGCTTAACTCAGCTGGTCGACTTGGTAAAGGTTGTGTAGAAGGTATACCGCCATTCCAAAGAACACACTGGTTTTCAAAACTTTTTAAATGGTCACAAGAAAATCCTAGCGAAGATTACGAATCCTTTCATGCAACGAGTTTTGATAACGTATTCCTATCACAAAAACAGAAGTCTGCTATTGAAGACGAAAAAGCAACTATGCCAGAAATGGTATGGAACAGAATGTACATGGCTAAACAACCAGATGGTGGAGGTGGTTTCTTCAGACCTAGCAAGATACAAGAAGCTGGTACTGGTAAAGAAATGTTAATGCCAGATCCTAATAGAAGATACGTTGCTGGATTAGACTTGGGTAAAAAACAAGACTACACAGTGTTTGTTGTAAAAGATGCAATGAGTAGGCAATCTGTGTATGCTTTGGAGATGTCTGGTAGTGACTGGGTTAGTCAAATAGAAACCATTAACTCAGAGATTACTAGATGGAAAGTAGGAGATGTTAGGGTTGACTCAACTGGTCTTGGTGATGTAGTATTTGACCATCTACTATCTTCTGGATTGCCAGTGACTTCATTTAAATTTAGCGCTCAAAGTAAATATCAATTGTTTCAAAATTACTATCTAGCACTAGAAAATGGTACTGTACATTTCCCAGAAAGTTGGGATACACTAAAAAGACAACTAGAAGATATAAGTATCAGACCTAGTGGAAATGGTTCATATGTGTTTTATAATGAATCAGGGGAACATGATGATTGGGTTGATGCAGAGCTGTTAGCTCTAATGGCTAGTGATCCACCAGGGTATGAAGACGGTGAGTATAATTATTTGGGAGCTATAAGTAGAATGAGACCTATAAGACCTACAGACTCTAAGAGACCGTCACGATTTATGCAAATGAGAAGACAACAAAAGACAAAACAAAAATTACAATATTTAGAAGAAAACGAATTAATTAGTAGTGAGACTAGGTAAACAATGGTTTTAGATTATGGAACAAACTCAACTGGAGAAAACTCAGACGTTATTAACGTAGAGGCAGCAAACCCTACAGATGAACCAGAGATAACATTACAGTGGGTAAAAGATAAAAGTCAAGCAGGGCATGAATTATTTAGAGAGTTTCGTAACAAAGCGGAAGAACTAGATGACTTTTACTTAAACAATTTTGACTTTAGTGTTCCAGAAAACGGAACATTGATTAGACTAGGTACTGCACAGTCAGTAATAAATACTCTAGTTGCACACGTTAGTCCACAGTTCTTAGATATATCTGTTCCACCTCCAGGTGCAAGAGGACAAGCAAGAGCTGAACTAATGGAAAAGTTTTTGACAGGTGCTCACCATATGATAGAACACAGAACACCTGTATACAGAGAGATTACTAAACACGCTGGTCTTTATGGTATTGGTTGGGAGAAGATAGAGTTTACTGCAAATGAATGGAGTGACTTTCCAGAAGCACCACCACATGAAGAAGAAGCAAGTGCAGAATATAGAGAACGAGTTAGAGAAGTATTAGACAAACGATCTGTTTCATGGCCCATAAAATCTGTAGCCGTAAATCCACAAAACCTTATATGGGATTTGAATAATGGTACACAACCTAGATGGGTTATATATGAATATCAAGTAGATGCAGAATGGGTACAAGCTCACTTCCCAGAATGGAATGTATACAAAAAAGGTTACGTTACTTTCCAAGAAGTATGGACTGCATCACAAGTAGGATACCTAGCAGACGACAAATGGGTATTAGAACCTAGAAGACACGGTTACGGTAAACTACCTTGGATTATGTACTGGCCCCAGATGGGATTAGATACTGGTAACTCAGAACCAGAAACCTTATACATGGGATTACTAAACGGATCTATAGATATGCTAAGAGCACAAAGTCAATTAGCATCACACTATATTGACATCGTAGGTAAATCAGCATGGCCCACACTAGAATTTACAGGACCACCAGGAATTACAGAGGAAGTGCAATCTGCATGGGATGACACACCAGGTGCAAAAAATATTAAACCACCACAGGTAAATGTTAGTGCATCCGAAACTCCAAGACCACCAGCGGAGATTGGTATTGCAAAACAATTCTTAGATGAAGCTATTGAAGCAAATACAGTTCCTGCTGTTGCTAGAGGGCAAAGACCTATGGGTGCAGCATCTGGGTATCATACGGCTGTGCTAGCTGGTATTGCATCACTTAACTTTGGTGCAGTAAAAGAAGCAATGGAACGTGGATTACAAGAAAAAGGTGAACTAGTTCTAAGAATTGTAGAACATGTCATTAATGATAAACTAACAGTATTCGGTAAAACAGAAGCTGGAGTTTTAGATGCCGCTATCAAGCCTACTGACATCAAAGGGCATTACGTCAACATTGTTCGTATTAACTCTGTTTCGCCAGATGAACAAGAAAGAAGACTTAACCTTTGGGCTAACTTGTGGAGATCAGGGTACGTTGATTTGGACACTGCTCTCAGAAAAGGTGGAGTAAGTAATCCTTTGGAAGTTCGTGCCAAGATATTAGAGGAACAATTTATAAACTCACCAGGTATACAAGAACAGTTACAGATGGCAGCTGCATCAAGAATACCTACGATACAAAATATTATAGAAGCTGCAAGTCAACAAGGAAACGTTCAAACACCAACAGCTGAAGAGACTGCAAGAAATATTTTGAATACTCAAACATCTATGCAGTTACCTAACGCAGGTAACTTTCAACAAGGTAACCAGGCTGGCATAAGACCTAACAATCTAGGTACAGGAGTACCACAAACTACTAGACCTGTAATACCAGGATCTATAGACGAAATGAATCAAACAGCTCAATCTATAGCAGGACCAAGAACTGGTAATGTTAGAGTACCAGGGGCAGACATATCACCAGGAGCAAGAGGATAATGGCAAAAAATACACATCCATTAGAATTAGCATTCATGAAATTTGATGAGACTACACAACGAATGCTTAAACAGGTTTCTCAAAGTTTTGGTAACCTAGAAAAAATACCAGAGGTAAAGCAACCGCAAAAACGTAAAAAGGTAAGACCAACTTTTTATGATACCAATACACCATTTGGAGGTAGATAATGGCAGAGTATCAAGTAACAGTTTCTACTTTAGATAACCTAACAGAAACACTTAATATAACGGCAGACAGTATAGCTGAAGCAAGAAGTAGGGCTTTGGCAGATTCTAGTTTTGCAGGAGAGTCTGGTGTAAGGGTAAATACAATTGTTCCTATAACATCACCAGATGAAGAATCTAATAACCCCTTGGATGGAGTTGTATTGCAAACTAATAATGCAAAAGAATTGTTTGATCAGATTACATCTGATTTAGATCGGTATATAGTTACAGAACCTCTTTACGATGAAAACACTGGACAGATACTTACAAATGTTAATGGTACTGTTATAACAGAAACAAAACTTAGTCCTGAGGCAGAACAAATTGTTAGGTTATATGACTACGTTGTTCAAGAAAATATTCAAACTTCAATAAACAACGCACAGTTACAAATTGCTAATGAAGAAAGAATATTACAAGAAGAGTTAGCAAGGATAAACGCAGACTCAGCATTAGATCAATTAGATAGAGAAAGACAAATTGCTAATTTAAATAATGCTACACAAGTAAAAATTGCAGACCTTACAATTGCATCAGAAACTGCTATCGCACAAGCACAAGCAGAGGCTCGTAAGACAGAAGCTTTAACTGCGGCTCAAGTAAATCAAAATCAATATGATCAAAGTGTAATACAAATACAGGCTAATTTAGATAGAGAAATACAAGAATCTAAAGACAGAAGAGCATCTGCTGTAGAACAATCACAAATAGAATACGATAGAGCTGTAAAGGTTGCATCAATACAAGCAGATGTTGCTGCAGATACAAATGTAACTCAAGAAAGAATTGCAGAAATAAATGCAGAAGCAGCTAGGGAGTCTTCTGAACAACAGAGAATTGCAGATATACAAATTGCTCAAAGACAAGTAGAAGCACAGGAAGATATAGCTGAACAACAACTAGCAACACAAGAATTAATTGCAGAATTACAAAGAACAGCAGAAGAAAGTATTGCAGAAAGACAAGCTACAGCTCAAGAAGGTATTGCAGCAACACAAGCCGCGGCTCAACAAGCGGTTGCAACAACTCAGGCAGGTGCTCAAGAAACTGTTGGGACAAGACAAGCTGAAGCTCAAGAAACTGTTGCAACAACTCAAGCAGAAGCAGAAACAGCTATAGCTAGTGCAAATAGAGAAGCTCAAACAAACATTGCAAATGCAAACAGAGATGCACAAATTCAAATAGCACAAGCACAAGCTGATCAAACAACTACACTTGCTGAAAAAGAATTAGCAATACAACAAATATTACAAACTAGAGATGAAGAAATTGCTTTACAAAATCGTTTAGCACAAGAAAACATAGCAACAATACAGGCACAAACATCACCTTTCTTTGGATTAGATTCAGCAGCTGAAAGAGCTCAAGCTCAACTTGCAGGAACTGGTGGAGCGTTTGGTGCATTAGGAACACTAGCTGCATCTGGCACACCGTTTGACGCAGAGGATATTGCACAAGCACAAAGAGGTGGACTGAGTGCTACTGAACAATTAGCGTTAGCAAGGGCAGGAGGAAATCCTTTTAATCTTACTGCCGATCAACAAATCGCATTACAAGAAAGTTTAGCGAGGGGTGGTATAACCGCAGACCAACAGTTAGAATTAGTAAGGGCTCAAGCAAATCCATTTGGTTTTTCTCAAGAACAGCAGATAGCATTACAGACTGCACTTGCAAGAGGAGGGCTAACTCCACAAGAACAGTTTGATTTACAAACGGCATTAGCAAGAGGTGGGTTGTCTGCTCAAGATCAATTTACTTTACAAACTGCTTTGGCTAGAGGTGGACTTACACCAGAACAAAGATTAGCAGAACAAAGAGCTGCAATTGCATCAGATATATTTAGAGCATCACCTCAAACTTTAGGTGCGTTGTCTGGAGTATTAGGTGGTAATCAAAACTTGAGAACTGCACTTAATCCATTTTTAGGAACTACATTTACAGGTAATGGAGGAACTACAACTCCTACTGCAAGTACAGCCGTTCCTACTCTTGGACAATATCAAAGTCAAAGTCCATTTCAACAAGGTGCAACACAAGCAAGTATTGCAGCTAGTGGACAAAGTTTAGAAGATGCAATATTAGGGGCAACTCCTTTTGGAGTAAATATACCTAGTGGTACATTAGCGGCACAAAATATTTAAGGAGAGTAATGGTACAACGTTATACAAATCCTTTTGGAAGTCAAGGTTCTTATGCTGATGAGCTAAGAAAGAAAAGAGAACGTGATCAAAGAGAATTGATCAAAAGACTTACTGCTCAACAAAATTATAGACAGTCATTGCAAAGAGTACAAGATATAGAGACTATTGCAGAAAATCAAAATAAAAATATAGAACAACTCACAAATGTACCTACTGTAGAATCTTATAGTCCAACAAGAAAAGTTGAAATTAAAACTGACACTCCTCCATCTTTTAGATCTTACATTGATGTTCCAGAACCAATAGCAAAACCAGTTGATGAAAGAGAAAGAGGAACTAATGCTGGTATAAAATTACTAAATAAAGCTGCTGAAGTTGTTAGTTTCGTTGAAGGAACTGCTTATAGATTTATTCCAGGTAACCAAGAGTTTGATAAAAAATTGCAAGAAGTGATGAGGGAAAGAGAAGCCGCAGGCAAACCAGCTGGGCCTAGACAATTTATTGCTACAAGTGCTGAAGCTGCTAGAAGGTCAGAACAATCAAGACGTATAGGTATACCTTTTGTATCTGGAGTTTTTAATAGTGTAGGGAATATTTTAAATACAGCTGGGTTTAGAGGGGGAGTTGAATATTTTACAGGATTAAATTTTCGTCAATTAGATGAAAACTATATAAGATTTTTCAAAGAAGAAACAGGTGTTGATCCTTATTCTGCTAAAGCAGCTGACAATGTTATATTTTCTGGTGCTTCTTTTAGAGCTTGGCAAAAAGCGTGGGATGCTACAGATCAACCTAAATATGTAAAAGGATTTCTTGAGTTTGCCTTAGATCCAATTAACTTGGTTGGTGGAGTAGGATTTTACAAAAGTGTTGCTTCAGGTTTACAAACGGCAACTAAGTTGTCTTGGGCGGGAACAAAAGCAATTCCAGCATCAATACAAAAAACTCCACAGGTTGCACAAGGTATAAAAAATATAGCAACTGGTGAAACAACTGTAACTCAATTAGCTGCAAATAAATTTAAGGCTGTAAAAGACAAACTAAAACCAAAAGATAAAAAGAAATTTGAAGAAGAAACTCAACCTGTTTTAGAAGATAGAGTTGTTACTTATGTTCCTGGTATAAGTGGTGACTACACAATGCAGTTGCAAAGTTTTACACAATATTTTAGAAATAAATTCAAGGTTCTTGATAGTAGTTATTTCAAAAGAAGCAATCTAGAAAAACAAGAAACATTTACAAAAAATACAGATAGAGCTGTTACTCACACTTTGTCAAAGTATCAACAAAATAAATTTCAAGATGCAATAAGAAAACTTCACTCTGCGTTTGATAGAAGAGGACTAACTCCTTTTTACAAAACATTTGCATACACAGCGGGAATGATTACTCCTAGAACTTTTCTAAAACTAAAAACTAAAACACAAGATTTGCAAACATGGAAAGTAAAATCTGCTATTGTAAACGATCATATGATTCAAAATGCAGAGTTGACAGTTAGAAACATACTTGCAAAAACAAAAACATTTAAAGAAAATTTTAGTACAGAGATTCAAGGTGTTGAATCAATACAAGATTCTTTAATATCGTTTTCTGATAAAAAATTAGCCAAATTAATTAATACTAAAATTAGAGAGGCATACCTCAAGAGTCAAGATGCAGCCGACATAAAGAAAGTAAGATTAAAAGACCTTAGTTTTGACAAGGGTGCAGGTGGTTCATTTACAAGAAACAGAACCTATCATGAATCTGATGTTATGACTGGAATCATAAAATATAAATATGAAGAAATTGATGGTGTTATAAATTACACCGTTGACCTTGCAGATGAATTTAAAAAGTTTGATAATATTTTTTGGAAAAATGGAGACCTAACAGAACAAGGTCATTATTTTGTGCAACGTTCTAAAGCATACACAGAAGGTGCAAAACTTTTAGATGAACTTGGTATTCCTGTAAAAAACCTACAAGGTAAAGAATTATCAGGAGTTGAGTTACTAGAACACTTACAACAAGGACATGCTTACAGTGCTAGGTATGCAACTAGAAAATCTTTACAAGATCAAAGAATTGATAAATATATTAATACAAGTGAGTATGTTAATCCAAATACAAAACTTAGTAAGAGTTACAATAACGTAAGAAAAATATTAGACCCAGAAGAATTATTGGCACAAGTTGACGCAGGTAATTTAGCTTACTCTACTCCAGAAGATGCATTGAAATTATATTTTCAAGGTGTATATAAACAAGCGTCTCAAGTTTATGCAGACCAAAGCATGGTGAACTTGTTAAGAAATAATAAATCTTTACAAAAAAGATACGGTGTAGTTTTTGTAACTGGTTCAAAAGAACCAGATGATAGTTTATATTATCTTACTAGATCAGGAAAAACTGGTAGGGCTAAAATAAAACAACTAAAAGAAGATAAGTCTAAAAGTTTTACTCAACCAGCTACGTTTGAAGATGAGATAACTGCACTTACAGATAAAGATAAAATATTTGAAAGACTTGCTTTTTATGATACAGATGCAGCGAAAACATTTGCAACCCAAGCAGATATATTTTTAGAAGTTGGAGACTATACTCCTAAAGTTGGGAACTTTCAAACCTGGTCAACTGCTGTGCAAAGATACGCACGAGACGTTGCACTAGGAGAAAATGTTCCTGTTATAGGTAAATATTCAACAGTAGTTCAAGGTTCACTAGCAGCTCTTAGCGCGGCAGGTAGACTTGGTGGTACTGGTCTTGACCTAGGTGGTGCTTTATTATATGGAGGAATAATGTTTGGTAAGGCTCAAGATTTACTTATACGTCAAGGAATATTAAAAGGTGATACAAAAAAAATACAAGAAGGACTTGGTATCTTAGACGGTCTAGGCAAATCATTAGCATATTCTTTTGAAAGTATTGCTAGACCAAATACAGTTACAAATAGAATTTATTCTCAGTACGATAAAAAGATTCTTGATATGGCAGCGGCATCTGGTTTGAACTTGTCTAAAAATACTGTAGAAGTTTTTGAAAGTTTGAATAGAGGTGGACCTGTAACAAAATTTCTTAATAAACTTCCAACAATAACTACCAGAATACCTCTTATAAAAGATCCTGTAACATTAAGTGCTCCTGGTGCATTCAGAAGAGCTGAATCTGCTTGGAGTAATGCAATTGATCAAATCAAACTTTCTTCTTTCAAATCAATGACATCTCATTTAGATGCAACCAAAGATGCAGATGAAATCAGAATGATAGCGGATTTTATAAATAAAGGTACTGGTACTATGAATACTGCTACTGCTGGAATAGGAAGATTCCAAAGACAAATTGAAACAGACTTTTTGTTTTTCTCATCAAGAATGACTAGAGGTACAACTGGATTAATAGTAGATGCTTTGACTAGGGGTGGCACTTCTGGTCAATTAGCAAGAGAAGGTATCATGGGTTCACTAATATCAAAGTTAGGTTACACTTGGTTGGTAGGAGAAATGTTAGGACAAGAAGTAAATCTAGATCCAAGTAAGCCTCGTTTTGGTCAATTGCGAATTGGAGATTCTTATGTTGGTTTTGCAGGACAAGACTTAAGTAATCTTAAAGTTTACAGTAACTTACTTTTAGGTGATAACGATGAACAATATTTATATAATCAAACAGGTATAGATGGAAAGCCTACTCCTAATAGATTAGTCAAACTTATAAAAAGCAGAATAAATGCCCCTGCTGGTGGTGCTGTGATAGAGGCTATTACAAGAGAAAACTATTTCGGTGAACCTTACGATGGTGCTATAAGTTTTGCTTCTGCACAATCAAAAAGATTGTTGCCTTTTTGGGTAGACGGATTAAGAGGCAGTGATACAGCAGACCCATCTGCTATTACTTCTGGTACTGAAATATTTGGTTTGAGAAGTTCAAATGTATCTATCTATGAACGAAAGAAAGAAATAAAGAATGATATTACAAGAGAATTGTTTCCTGACTTTGATAATTTTACCGAGTTAGATTCAGTTGCTCAAAAATTAATTTACAATGAATTGGAAAAAGATTCAAGTGATTCTATACCAGAGGACTTGCATGATGAATACAAAAGATATGACACTCTAACTAAACAAGTAAGACTTGCAAATAATCAAGATAACCAAGTAGATGTATGGAGAGATAGCTTAGATACAATTACTGAAAACAAACGTAATGATATAGAAAGTGCGATTAGAGATTATGAAACAACTAATCAAACTACTATAGATTTAAGAATTAAACTTCAGCAAATAAACGAACAGTATAGACCAGCATACAATACCTTATATGATGAACAAGGTGAGTTTGCAGATGTTCATAATTATTTTAAGATTATGGATAACTCTAAAAATACAGAAAACCAAATAGATACATGGATAGATGCTTATAAAAACACTGTTGCATTTAATCCTGAACATCAAGTAGTTTCTGAAAACGGAATAGAATATTATGATTACAATGCAAGAGAAAGAGCAAAAGATGAATTTATTCGTAACTATGGAGTAAAGGCATATGAAACTGTTAGGCAGTATTTTGAATTAGGAAATAATAATGTAACAGATATTGAAAGAGAACTTTATAATGCACAAGAAAAGTTTAATTATTATTGGAGAGCATCAGAAGAAAAAGCAATTGAATTTGTTAGTAAACAATATAATACAGAACCAGAACTTATTAAAAGTTTGTTAGATCAATACGATCAATTAGCAGAAGTAGAGAAAAGAAGACTGTACGAAAACTATCCAATATTGAAAGATGTTCAATCTTTGAGGGCTCAAATAAGAAGAGAGTTGCGTGTAAATAACCAAGCATTAGATGGCTTTCTGTATAGGTGGGGATACACTTCTACTTTGATAAATCCTAAGAATACAGGTATAAACCAAACTCTTGCAGAAAACTTTTGGCTTCAAAAAGAGGCTATTGACGTAAACGATCCTAACGATTATTATTTACTATATGATAACAATTAAAACTATCTATGGATAGAAAGGTCTAAGGACATGGCAGAAGAAGTCAAACAAAACACACCAGAAGCAACTGCACAACAAATTCTTGCAGACAATTCCAAGGAACAACCCCAAGAAACTGTAGTAACTCCTGAGCAACCAGCAACAACTGAAACTCCAGACGTATCAAGTTTAGTAGACAAAAGACTACAAGACTTTATAGGAAAGGAACAAGGTAGACTGGCACAAGTATCAGGACAAAAGATAGCCGAAGTGAAACAATCTTTTGATAGTAAGTTAGAAGAATTGAATCAGAGATTAGAACCTTTGATGCAAATGGCTAACGCACAGGAAAGAGAAAGACTTCTAAACCTTGACAATGAACAACTAGCAGAGATGGTTATAAAACAAAGGTCACAACCAGCTACGGCACAACCACAACCTGCACGGCAGGAACAACAAGTTGACCCTAATATTAATGCTTTAGCAAGTGCTACACAGGATTTGATAAATCAAAGTGGTCTTGATATGAAAATAGAAGACTCAAG
>Ga0209232_1000470_pt1 | contig 24705 bp, 27 predicted proteins | sample ETNvirenome_2_60_FD_184066 | JGI IMG/M metagenome (GOLD analysis project Ga0209232, IMG submission 184066) | Marine viral communities from the Pacific Ocean - ETNP_2_60 (SPAdes) (version 2) | ecosystem: Environmental > Aquatic > Marine > Oceanic | place: Pacific Ocean | collected 2013-06-22
AACAAACTATTTAATAACAAAAGGATTTAAAACCATGGGAACAGCAAGAACACCATTCAACGCCGCTCGGTGGCTTACAAAAAATTACAGTTCTAGTCAAACTGTTGGCGTGAACCACAGCGGCTATTGTCTTTTTATCACCGCAGATACAGCCGCAGTAACTTTAGATGTTAACTACTTCATGAAAGGTTGCTATATGAAAATCATCTTAACAGATCAATCTTCGCATGACCTAACGGTTTCATTAGGTGCAATGGAAGGCGTAGCGATCTATGACAATAGTGGAGTCGACATCTTGCCTCTTGGTGATAATGGAGAAACAAAACTGATCCTTCCATCCGGAGCAACCGCTGGATCTTATATCGATCTCATTTGTGATGGTGAAAAATGGTATGTACAAGCAATGACCCACGGTGTAGCGTGGACACAAGCAGTTTAAAATTAGGAGAATAACATGGCTAGTAATAGAAAAAAAATGATGAGAAGAATCATCCGAGAGCGAGCACTTGCAGCAAAGCAAGCACTTAGCGAAACTGTCGAAGAAGCAGTAGAGAAAGCTGCTGATATCGCAGAAGAAGTAAAAGAAGTTGTTGAAGAAATTGCCGAAGAGGTAAAAGCAACAGCTGAAGATATTGTTGAAGAGACTAAAGAAGCTGTCGAAGAAGTAAAAGAGAAGAAGACAGCAAGAAAAACAACACGAAAAAAGACCTCACGTAAAACCACAAAGAAATAATTTAAGTTAGTTTCATTTTAACCTCCTCTCCCTCGGGCACATTACGCTCGGGGGTTTCTTTTTTCTTGAACTATTTATTACGACGGAGGGTTCCATATGTCATTTCCAGATTTAACGCCTACTTCAACGGTGTCCGCAATTACTTTACCCGAGACTTCGAGCGATGTCGATGTCGATATAACGAGCTCGTTAGCTGTTGGGTTTTACACAGATGCAGCCTTTATTCTTGGGGCCAAAGCGCAAGTCGCATACACATACAAACGATTGGGCGGGGATGTACTAGACATTGAAATCACAGCCAAGAACGTTTATAATCACTACGAGGAAGCGTGTTTAGAGTACTCCTATATCGTGAACCTTCATCAAGCTAGAAACGCCTTAGGGAGCGCCCTAGGAGGCCCTACGGGGTCATTTGACCATAAAGGTACAGTGACTGGTACAGATGACGTCGCATTGAAATATCCTAAGTTTCAGTTTGACTATGCATTCAGAAATGCAGACAAGTTTTCATCCGAAGCATTAGTCGGAGGGACAGAACCTTTGTACTCTGCATCCTTTGATGTCGTAGCTGGGCAACAAGACTATGATTTACAAAAGATTGTCTCAGATGCACAGACGGGGTCTCCATGGGATGGTATGGGCAATAAGAGGATTAAGATCAGACAGGTGTATTACATTTCACCTCGACAAATGTGGAGATTCTACGGCTATTACGGCGGACTTAATGTAGTAGGAGACTTCCACAATTACGGTCAGTATGCAGATGACTCAACTTTTAACGTTATTCCTCCATGGCAAAACAAAGCGCAAGCAGTTGCATACGAAGATCACCTTTATACGAGAACATCACACTATTCATATGAAATAAACGATAACAAGTTGAGAATCTATCCAAACCCAGACACTATCTCTTTCGACAGCATGTGGTTCCGCTTCACAGTAGAAATGGGTAACACAGCATTCTCAGGATCTTATGACGATGGTGTCGATGGCGTAAACAATATGAACACAATGCCAATGGAAAACATTCCATTTGATAAGATTAACTCAATTGGTCAACAATGGATTCGTCGCTTTGCCCTAGCTCTATCGAAAGAGACCCTTGGACAAGTTCGAGGCAAATTTGGAGGATCAATACCGATTCCCGGAGACAATGTATCTCTGAATGCGTCAGACCTTCTTAGTCAATCCGCAGCGGAACAGACTGCACTAAGAGAAGAGCTTAACAAGCAACTCGATGAGATGCTATATGCTAAGCTTGCCGAGACAGACAAGGGAATGGTTGATAATATGGACGCAATTGTTCAGAAAGTTCCTTTAAAAATCTTTGTGGGGTAAATAAATGTCTAAATGGGAAAGACCATCATCGCCACCTGCCCCTCTGTTCCTCGGAGAGAAAGAAAAGAATCTTGTCAAGCAGGTAAATGACGAAATTATCGAGAGAGTTGTCGGTCAACAAGTACTTTACTTTCCGATCGATGTGGATTCGACAGATTTTCACCCTATTTATGGAGAAGCAATCGAAAAAAACTTCTTGCATCCTATTAGAGTCTTCGCTTTAGTTGAGTATCAAGGGGTCGAGACCTCCGACATGGAGAATATTGCTCTCGACAAAGCAACAAAGATCAAGGTCAACTTCCACAAGAGAAGATTAACAGAAGATCAGAACTTGTTTGTTAGAGAGGGAGATTTTGTAAGGTTTGGAGAGATCTTTTATGAGATTGTGAAACTCATCGAACCAAAAATCCTATTCGGACAACCTGAATCTCGATTTGAAATTGGCGCTGAGTGTATAAGAGCAAGAGATGGACTATTCAATGCCGGCTAACAATGAAATTTCACACCCCTCCACACTAGAAAATATAGATACTGCTATCTATCGATTTATAAACGATACATTAGACCCTCACACCATTACAAATGCAGGTAAAGAGAAGGTCAATGTTCTATGGATGGGAACTGAGAGAACATTTCAGATCAAAAACAACAAAGAGTTGAGAGATAAAGTTGGCAAGCTTCGTTTACCTTTAATAACAGTCACTAGATCAAGTGTTTCTAGAGATGACTCGTTTAAGGGATCAATGCAAGCAGCATACCTCGGAGATGATGAAAGAATCACTATTCGTCGAGTCATTAAACAAGATAAAACCCAAAACTTTCAGAACGCTTCTAGGAAACGCTCGGAAAAGGGTGATGATACAGGGCCTGTTTCAACGAAAAAGATTGTCTACGAGACAATTTCGATCCCAAAGCCAACCTATTTGACCTGTATGTTCGAGGTCAATATTAGAACAGAATATCAACAACAAATGAACCATCTTCTTCCATTGTTCATGAATAGCAAGAAAAACTACTTCATCGTAGAGAACAATGGCTATCAGTACGAAGCGTTTATTCAAGACGATTATGGCTTGAATAGCAATCAAGCGAACCTCGGCTCAGATGAGCGAATGTTTAGCGCAAAAGTGCAAATTAAAGTCCTCGGATACATCAACGGCGGAGCGCTAGAAAGTAGTGAGCCAGTTGTGAAAAGAGAGGAGTCAATCGTCGAAGTTAAGATCTCAAGAGAACGCGTCATCATCGGAGATGATAAGCCTTGGGACAAGAACGGTGAGAAATACCGAGATTTATGACTTTGGCGTTTCAAACAACTATTTAATAAGAAATGAATATCTAAAAAGGAGAATCTTTAATGCCTACCAAGTTTGACTTTTTGTCTCCAGGAATTGAACTGCGAGAAATCGACCAATCGACTGTCGCACCTGTCCCTGAGAATGACGGAATCCTTCTAATCGGACGAGCCAAGAAAGGCCCCGCGATGAAGCCAATCAAAATTACTTCAACCCAGAACTTTCACGACATCTTTGGAACTCCAATGGATGGCGTTAAACGAAACGATCCTTGGCGCGAAGGAAACACTGGAGCAGGTGGATGGGGTGCTTATGCCGCTGAAGCTTATCTTGCTGCTGGTGTTGGTCCCGTTAAGTACATCCGACTTGCTGGTGAAGAAGAGAGTATAAACACTGCTGGTTGGAGTATTACTCAAGCAGACTTCCGAAGTGGTGTTCTAGCGGCTGCAAGCGACGTTAATGGAGCTCTTGGTATTTTCGTAGGAGAAAACGACGCTGCCGGGGGCGCACACAACGCAGTTTTGGCCGGTATTCTTTATGTTGATGGTGCACAATTTGGACTCTACGGTACCGGCCGAGATGGCACAGTCATCCCATCAAGTGCTCCCAGAAGTGCATTCGCTATAGCGGGTGTGTCCGGTGGATTTACCGGAATATTGGACGCTGGTGGTACTGATATAGAAGACTTCACATTCAACTTTACTGTTGGAGATCAAAACTTTATCAGAAACGTTTTCAATACAGATCCTACACTTTTCTCAACTGGTGCTGGGCCAAAAAACCTTAAATACTTCTTGGGAGAAACTTTTGAATACAACGTATCTCGACTTGACGCAACCAATGGTCTCTATGCCTTTGTAGCACCTATTGAAGAAGCAACTCCTAAGTTTACAGATCACAAATTGAAGATCTCTCCAGCCAAAACTGGTTGGTTTATTGGTGCGAGTGACAAGCCATTGTTTAGATTGGCTGCTTTGGACGAAGGAAGTGACTTCCACAAGAACTACGTTGCTAGAATCAAAGACCTCCGTGAGGCATCTACTAGTAACCTTGATGCGACTTTCTCGATCGAGATTGCCGAAATTGGAGCACGACCTAACGAATACGTCGAGAAGTTCTCAAACTTGACTTTGAATAGCGATTCTCCAAACTACATCTCAAAGAAGATTGGAGATGTTTCAACATCATGGAACTCGACAAAAGGAAAGAATGTTACAACTGGTATTTACCAAAATGTATCCGACTTGGTGCGCATCGAAGTCGCATCGGGAATCAACAGATCAGACTTGCCTGTTGGCTTCACTGGCCCTGCTCAGATTGCTGATATGTTGATCCTCCAGGCGGATAACACTAGAACCCTAACTGACGCCGCGTACTTTTGTGGTATGGATGTATTGCCCAACAGTAGCACTAATGCCTTAAGTCTTGAAGACTTAAAGAGTGGAGACGAAGTGACCGTTACTTACCCAACTCATGGGCTAACAGTAGAAAACTCCTATATCCGTGGCGGCAACTATCCAGCAACAGCTTTGTTTGGATTGTCCTATGACGCTCAACAAGGTCGCGAAGATTATGCCGACATCGGATTTAGAAAAGCAGATTACGATCCTCACTTGGATGCAGGTGCTGCTGTAGCAGGTGCTGCTTACAAATTTACATTGGAGAGCGTAAGAGCAGCTGCAGGATTGTACTACTATGACTCAACATATACCGCCGGTGTTATCTCAACATTGATTGCTGCTGGTGTTAAACAGTTTGTTGCTCCATTTTTTGGTGGAACTGACGGTGTGGACATCTTGTTGGACAACCCATTCAACGAGACAGAACTTACCTCTTCTGGATATGCTCAGTATTCAATGGAATCAGCCTTATCTATGGTTGCAGACCGTGACATTATCCGATACGACTTGATCGCTATCCCAGGTGTTACAACTTCAGCAATCATCCAAGACTTGATTCTTCAAACAGAAAATCGCGGAGACGCTTTGGCTATCATCGACCTCAATGGTATCGATCAAAGTGCTGCCGACACAGGTGCTGGTGCAGCTGCTGGATCTATCAGTAGTGTAGTTACAGCTGCCGACGGTGGAGTATTCGCATCATCGTATGCTGCTACCTACTATCCAAACATCCGCCTCAAGGATGTATCAAACGGAAATGGAAGTATCTTGATGGCTCCTCCATCAATCGCTGGTATTGGAGCAATCGCTAGTTCAGAAGGAAAAAGCCAACCATGGTTCGCTCCTGCTGGTTTCAATCGTGGAGGACTTTCTCCTCTTGGTGGACCTGGTGGTCCGGGTACAGTTGGAACACTCGAGCATTTGAATAAGGCAGATAGAGATACTCTTTACAATGTCAACATCAACCCAATCGCTCGTTTTCCTGCGACCGGAGACACAGTTATCTTTGGACAAAAAACTCTACAAAACTCTGCTTCTGCTTTGGATCGCATCAACGTTCGTCGTATGATGATCTACTTGAAGAAAAAAGTTGGAGATATCGCAGACACAATCTTGTTCGAACAAAGTGTTAGCTCGACATTTGATAAATTCAAAGGAAGAGTTGAGCCAATCTTGGTTGGACTTAAGAATGAGTTTGGTGTTTCAGAGTACAAGATTATTCTTGATGAAACAACAACCACACCTGATCTTCAAGATCGAAACATCATGTACGCAAAAGTATTTGTTAAGCCTGCTAAGGCTATCGAGTTCATCGCAATTGACTTTGTTATCACACAAAGCGGCGTCGAATTTTAATAAGCACTATTTACAGTAAACAGGAGATTTTACATCATGGCTTTTTGGACAGAAAACACAACAGAACCTAAGAGAAACTTTCGTTGGCGCGTAAGAATGGCGAACTTAACAGGTGGAGCGCTCGGACAACTTCCCGGTGCAGACAGCGACGTGGTATGGTGGGCTAAGACAGTTGATACACCTAGCTACAGCGTTACAGACGTTACTCACTCATTTTTCGATAACGAATATAAGTTTCCCGGACGAGTTCAATGGCAAGATGTTAACATGACCTTAGTTGATCCTATTTCTCCAAATGCGGTTTACATTACAAATCAAATCATCCTATCTTCTGGTTATTCTATCAAAGGAAATGACGCTATCAATATGACCAACAACCGCAAACCAACCTCTATTACAAAGAGTGCAGCGAACCTTGCTGTAGGTAACGTCTTTTTGGACATCTTCAGTGGAACAGGTGATATTGTAGAATCTTGGGAAATGAAGAATCCGTTTATAACCAGTGTGAAGTTCTCTACTCTTGACTACACCAATGACGATATGAGAACAATTGACTTGACTTGGAAGTATGACTTTGCTACATGTCTTAGTAACGATAGCTCTGGGTCTCCTTATGCTGGTGGTTCACAATTCGATTTGACCTAATAGCGAGGTTCTAAATGTTTTGGAACGAGGCAGGTATAGATCCGAGAAGATCCTATAGATTTCGTCTAGGTTCCACCGATGGATTGATCCTTAGTAGTACAGGTCAATCCCCTATATGGTGGAATGCGAAGAAAGTTGATAAACCATCATTCTCGGTTTCCAGCAATAAGTATCGACTGATTAATCATGAGATCAATATGCCCGGCATCATTTCATGGAACCCAATCACAATTGAAGTTGCAGATATCGGAGACACAGTAAAGACCTTGCTTGATCAATTAAAAGATTTTGGCTACTCACCAAAAAACTTGGCTGATGACAAAGGGTTATCAAAATCCAATGGATCGAGTCACATAGGTGATATCCGCATCCAACAATTTGATGGTGCAGGCAAAATCATTGAGACTTGGAAACTTGAAGGCGCTTACATCACAGAATTAAGATTCGGCAACCTTGACTATACATCTGATGAAATCATCAACCTTAATATGACGATTACTTACGACTATGCTTACTTAGACTAATGGAGGTTAAATGAGCAGAAATTCAGACCGGCTAGGAACAAACAACCAGCCAGAAACAGGTGAGGCACCACCACAAATGTTCAACCCACTTAGCTTCACAGCCCCAACAGAGTTTGTGGACCTACCATCAAAGGGAGTTGGGTACCCCAAAGACCACCCGCTTCATAACAAAGAGTCAATCGAAATCCGATACATGACCGCGAAGGATGAAGACACACTTTCAAACCAATCTTTGATCAGAAAGGGAGTTGCCCTTGAGAGGTTGCTTGAAAACATCATCATAGAGGACGATATTGAGGCTCTGACGCTTCTTATTGCTGATCGCAATGCGATACTTATCCAAGCTCGTGGAACGGCTTACGGGTTCGATTACGAGGCTCGTGTTAACTGTCCCAAATGCGATACATCAAACTCAATGATGTTCGATCTTCGAAGTCCAAAGGTAACTGGTGGGATTCAACCCGATCAAGATATCGTAAGACTTTCTGATAGCGGTGTGTTCACAACGCAACTTCCATTCTCAAAGTTCAACATCGACTTCAGACTTGCGAATGGTATTGAGGAAAGCAAGATTGCTCAAGTGTTGATCAACGACAAGAAAGAATTCTCTGTATCCGATCAATATAAAGAAATGATTTTGTCAATCGAAGGACATTCAGACAAAGAAATCATCAGTCAGTTTGTTGACAACATGCCCATGGCTGACTCTGTTCATTTGAAGATGTGCCTTAAGCATGCGACACCATCCGTTGATATATCGGAGACTCTCGTATGCAAAAATTGTTCTCACGAACAGGAGGTTCAGGTTCCATTCGGAACCGACTTTTTTTGGCCTAACACCTAAGGCAATGGAAGGCATCTATGAAGGGTTCTTTATTCTGAAACATTTCGGTGGATGGTCCTTCACAGAGATCCACTCATTACCCATCGGATTGAGAACTTGGTTCATCGAAAGATTGAAGAAACAGTTCGAAGACGAAGCAAATGAGATGAAGAAAGCCCAGAAGCGATAAACACGCTCTGGGTTTTATTGCGTGAACTATTTAGGTTATTAATGAGGGATTGTAGATGTCGAATGATGAAGGAACACCAGTTGGTCCAAACGATAAGTCAGTTGAGAATGCTGCGGAAAACAAAAAGACTGCCGAGGCGACTGCTGCGGCAACGGCTGAACAAGTTAAATTTCAAAAACAATTAGCTGATCTTTTAAACAAACAGGTAGATGAGTCTCAAAAATATTATGAAACTCTCCAAAGAACAGCCGAAACTCTAAACGACATGACCGCTGCTAGAGAAAATGAAACTAAATTGATAGAAGCGCAGATGAGAGAGAAGGTTGCTGGAGACGAAGCCAGAATGATGGCTCTAGAGGCATACCTTAAGGCAGCAAAAGCCGGCGAAGAAACATCAATCGGAAACATGGAGATGTTATCAGACTTCTCAGACGAACTTTTACAAAAAAACGCTAAAATCTTGAAACAAAACCAACAAGCTGTTGATGGACAGAGGAAATACGGATCTGATCAAAAGAAAATAATCGCCGACATGGCTGGTGCAATTGGACTTAATGATAAGTACGCTGATACAACCTTAAGTAAGATCTACAAAGGGCTAGAGGTCGTTGCGAAAGGCGGAGAAGAGGCCGAAGAATACATGAAAGCCATGATGGACAACATCAAAGAAACATTTAATGTTAAGAACCTAGCATTGAATGTATTCAATGCAATCAAAGAAAATTCAATCGAAGTATTCAAATCATTCGATAAGGCCCAAGCAGCACTCGCAGCAACAACAGGTCAAGGTCAAGAGTTTAACGACACACTGTATGAAGTTGGACGCCAAGGAAACCTTTTTGGTGTATCAATGGAGAAAGCAGGGGCTGCAATTGGAGTGCTTGTTAATGAAACGTCAAATTTCACCACCCTCTCTAAATCACTGCAAGCGAACATTGGCTTGAGTGTAGCAAAGATGGAACAACTTGGAGTATCCACAGCAGATTCTGCTAAGATCTTTCAAAACTTCAACCAAGGACTTGGGATCACCGCCAGCGAATCTATAGAGATGCAAAAAGAACTAGCAATGGCTGGAGTATCCATTGGAATCAGCGCTTCGAAGATAACAAAAGACTTTAACGCATCGTTGTCAACCCTAATGGTCTATGGTCGAGAGTCCATTGACGTATTCAAAGGTATTGCTGCTGCAGCAAAGGCTGCTGGTGTGGAAACTTCCACTCTTTTAGGAATTGCTAGCAAGTTTGACACATTCGCTGGTGCCGCAGAGGGAGCAGGTAAGCTAAACGCACTACTTGGAACCCAACTGTCCACGACAGAGCTGCTTATGGCGACAGAAGATGAGCGTATTCGCATGCTTGTCGAGTCAGTGCAATCACAAGGCGTTGCTTTCCAAGATATGGATCGTTTTACCCAAAAAGCCATCGCAAACGCTGCCGGTATTTCAGACATGTCCGAGGCTAATCGAATTTTTGGAATGTCTTTAAGTGCTTATGATGAGAATCAAAGAAAACTACAAGCATCTGCTGATGTACAAAAAAAGTTTGATGATGCTGTTGCGAAAACTATACCCGTTATGGAGCAATTTAAGTTACTCGGAGCGGAAATCGTTGTTGCTCTAGAACCATTTTTAGACATACTTGGATCAGTCGCTGAAACACTAACCACCTTCTTCAAAGAAATGGATACTGGTACAAAAGAGGGTCTAGCTACATTCCTAACTGTCCTTTCTGGTATTGTAATGATTACGCCGGTCATAAAAGGGTTCTTAGGGGTCCTTAAATTCTTCGGACCAACTGTCGCCGCAGCCGATAAGGTAACTAAGAAATCAGGAAAAGGTTTCGCAAGATTTGGAAAGTTCGTGGGGAAAGGGCTTGCGAATGCTGGTAAAGGATTGGTATCTTTTGGTGCTGGGCTGGTAGCCACTATGGCTCCAATCGTCGCATTCGTTGCAGTTGCAGCACTATTAGCAGCAGCCATCGCAGGGATTGGATATGCCTTCTCTGCTGTTATCGATAGCGGGGCGAAATTTTATGATATGATGTTTGGAGTCTCAGATGGAGAGGCAAAAGTAAAAGAATTTGAAGCTCGAGCAGCAGAAGCTATGGCCACGATTGTGTCATCAAATCATGAAGGAGCGCTCTCTTCTATCAAAGCGATGGTTAGCGAAGTCAACAAGATGGGACAAGATGTCAAAATAAGCTCAACGATTGAAAACCTTGCTCTAGTTACAGCAGGAAAAGCAACAAACATCACAGGACAACGAGTCGCAGCTAGCACAACAAACGTAACAGCAAATGTTCAAAATTTCTTCGAGGGGCTTCAAATGAAATTAATGATTGACGATACGACAGCGCTCAACGCACATATCGCTTCTGTATCAAATGGAGATAAAGCATAATGAGTCTTAAATCAAACTATGAATCTCAAAAAGAGGCGATTTTGCAAATAAGATCCGCTCAAGGTGGCGACACCATTAAGTTCCCAGCGTTCTTAACGTCTTTCACAAACTCTTTCACGTCAAATTGGAGCGAAGAGCAAGTGTACGGAAGGATTGATCCCATTGGTACATTCCAAGGAACAAAAAGATCCATCAATATTGGATTCGACATTATTGCTTATGACGACATGGCTGCTAAAATTAATATTTTAAACATCAACGCAGTATCAGCAATGTTGTACCCCTCATATAGCGATGTTAGTGGTGGAGATTTTGAACGTGGAAAAGACAAAAGTGGAAAACCAATTATAACGACGAACGGCAATGCTCTTGTCTTATCGAAAGCTCCGTTAGTTGAAATAAAGTTTGGCAACCTACTGCAAGATGGATCGGGAAAAGACAACTTTCTCCTAGGATGGATTGGGACATGGTCGGCAAACCCAGTATTAGATATGGGTATGTACACCCCAAGACCCGGAGTTTTTTATCCCAAAGTTTATAATGCGACACTTGATTTCACACCTCAGCACAGAGGAGACCTCGCTTTTAATTCGACCAGCAAAACAAAAGCCAAATTCCCATACGACGGAGGATAATAATGTCTAGATATGATTCACGAAACAAAGGTATTAACCGAAACGAACAATGGGAGAAGACCCTCGAAGATCGAGGAGTCGAAGAGATCGAACAATATACGACCCCAAGGTTCAAAAAGCTAACAGAAGAAGACTTGCAAAGAGTTAGAACAAAAGACTACCTCTGGAAGAGTGGCGACAGGCTCTGGAGATTAGCTTCTAGAGAGTTCGGAGACCCTCGCCTATGGTGGGTCATAGCAAAATTAAACAACAAGCCTACAGACGCCTTGTTCACTGCAGGAGACATTGTGAAGATACCATTGAACTTAGGAATTGCACTTGAGGTGTTGGGATGAGTGTAAGTACTGTAGGAGAAATAGTTAGAATCTTTAAGCCAACAGAGAGCGTTAGTATGGTAGAACATCCTGTAGATGGAGTTCCGCAGGAGATTACTGTTTATACTTATGATAATGGCGGTAGTATAAATTATTTGAATAGAACGATTCATAAGGTAGCCAAAGAAAGAAGTTTTAAAGATGAAGATGCATTCATTGCTGGTGTTAATCAATATTTGGACGATCAATTAGCAACCACTGTCGTCTTTGGTGATAATAAATTCAATGAATTGATATCGAGAATAACTCCAGAGGAATCTTTTAAAAGTCGTTACATCTCCTCCTTGATAGTTAGATCTTACTCGAATACATTTAAATTTAAATCAATTAGTGGCGAAATGATTACGCTTGGCCTAAATGCTGAAAACAATGAAAAAGCTACAGACTACATCATCAAAGCTGTTGAAGAAGATAAAATAAAAGAGCGCCTTGGGCTTTCTGGTGTAATTGATTTTGTAATCAGTAGTGACTTCTCTTACTCAAAAGTTGCGGTTCGCGTAGCGAATCAAGTTCAAAAGATGATAAATAACTTGGATAATATAGAAGTCGCAGTAAACAGTGAAGATTCCACGTTGTTTGCGCTCGTTAAGACCGAAGAGAAGGGTCAATTTTACTACAAAGTCCATCAAGATTACTCTCAAACCAAGGGGCTCAAGATAGACGTAAGAGCTTTACCAGGTGATTTAGATACATCAATTGAGATACCTCAGTGGAAAGAGTTTTTTAGCACTCCTCCACCTGGTATCACCGGCATCTCTGAGGCGGTAGTACAGTTCCCAGATGTATTTGAAAGCGAAGAAGCTAAAAATGTTTTAAGAAATGACTCTTCTTTGAAAGACAAAGATATTCGCACTTATGATTTTTTAAACTTTAAAGAACAGCCCGCGACGGTTTATGGCGAATTTTTTGATTGGTCGAGAGACTCAAAGGCACCTGATGAGTTGATCGAAATAAGACTTAAAAACAAATACGCTGAGTTCATCTTGGCTGTGATGCGGGATTACAGAGACGACGAGCAACTTAAAAATACAATAGGCGGAATATACGTCCAACGCGGAATGTTCGATAACGTATTCAACAAGCAAATTTATCATAGTATTGCTGTCGATAAAGAAGTCAATAGAAGACTTTTGGAATTTGCAAAACTAGCTGAACTTTCTAGAAACTTGGATTTAGATAAAGGAGAAGAGTTATCACCAGAAGATCTTATTGAAGCTGAGGTCGCTGGTGCAAAAGGGTTTATTGCTTCAGTTGTTGATGATCCTCCTCCTATTAATTCAGAAAATCTTGAAAACAGACAAAAGTTTTTTAAACAGTGCGCCCTGATGTTGAATATGCCAACTCTGCGAAACACATATCAAGAAAAACTAAACGAACAATACAGTGGAACCGTTCCTTACCATGGTAGATTCACTACGCTTCGGTCTCCAAGTGGGAATCAAGAATCCATGTTGTCAAGTTTGGTATCTTCTGCACAGGAGCAGAAATTATTTGAACTAGAGGGGCACAAGATATCGCGTTTGGTTCCTAAAATAAGATTATTCAAAGTATTCACCATTGGCGGGAAAGAAAAGGAAGTGGAGTTCATATTTGATCGAACAAGTCACATTGATCGACCTGCTGGTCCTAGGAAAACTAGTGCTACTAAATTTATGGACATCGATTTTGACAAAGGTGCTGGTGTTGGTTTGAAGAATTTCTCATTTGAATTCAACGGAACAAACCCTGCGGAGGCACGGAACGATATTACTGCCTCTTTATCGCTGTTCTTTCAGTCGTTCTCTGATTTTACTAGATTCAGAAAGGGGCGAGGTGAAAAGGACGAATATAGATTTGTAGACCTCGTGATCCAGCCTACACCTGATGAACAAGGTAAAGTCAACGGAATTGATGTACAATCAGATCGACAATACGAACCGCAATTCTACAGAATTAGAGCAGAGGTGGGATATGTAGTGCCGACAGATATCGACGAAACAGGAATCAACGGATTTACATCCGCAGAGCGAGATGCTATACGTATATCGAACAAATCATTTTTCTTAAACATGGTGGATCATGATATAAGCTTCGGAAAAGATGGGTCAGTTGAAATAAAAATTTCTTATCGTGCTTACTTAGAGTCTCTATTGAAGCATCCGCGACTAGACGCTCTTGCTTCTCCGGAATTAATCAACAAACGAATTCAAAATGCTCAAACACTTACAACTCAATTGAATAATAAGAAATGCAGCGTAGAACAAATTAAAGAACTTCAGACTTCATTGGCGGGACAAGAAGTCGTATTGATTAAAAAGTCACTATCATCAATCATCACTAGGTTAAAAGATAGAAAGGTGATATACAATATTAAAATAAACAAGAATCACAAACAAGACTTCATCAACAAAGGTTATTTTGTTGAGTGCGATCTAGAAACAGGAGTTGAAGATGGTTCCGATGGTGTCGACGTAAAGCTGGTATTAAGTTCTGATCTTCCTGAGAGTTCAAAGGATTTTGACTTCATGGACTCCGCCAACAGATCTATCCAGTTTTTCTACTTCGGAGACCTACTCTATACCATATTAGACTGTGTTTACGCTAATGGTGGGACTTATAGACCTGGTACGGGTTTTGAAAGGAGTTCTATTGTATTAGGTTCTTTCGAATTTGAGCCGTTTCAAACCGTGAACATTGCAGACAACGTCTACAATATAGCGGATATTCCCATATCTGTCGACTTCTTTTCTCGATGGTTTGTTGATAACGTAGTCAGTCAAAAAAGCACTAGAAAAACATTTCCAGTCATGAACTTCATTAGAAGCTTGTCAAACCACCTCATTAAACCAGCTCTCATAGAAAATTGTGTAAATAGAAAGCTAGAGACTCGCCTGAGATTTCAAACAACTCAAATCACAGCAGATAGTGCAAAGGGCGTAAACCCTTTGGAGGGCACATATACTTTAAATCCTGGTGGGAGGAGTTCAGTGTCCATGGACGTTTCTAATTTAAGAACAGCAGGAATCATACCGTTCAGAGGTGGTCCGATAAACGATGCGGACTCTAATTACAAAAACTTCCACACATTTATCGTCCTCAATGCACTCGGATCTACACTAAGTTATTCGGGCAACGGGTCATACAAAGAAGATATAAACAACGGAAAGTTCCACGTACACGTTGGTCAAAACGCTGGTTTGGTTAAGACATTGTCTTTATCCAAATCAGACCAGCAATATATCAGAGAGGCTAGATTCTTCCAGAATGGAATAGATGGACTCTTGCAGCTCTCCGCTGTCTACGTTGCGAACATTGAAATGTTTGGTAACACATTGTTCTATCCGGGAATGGAAATATTTTTCAACCCTTACGGCATTGGTGGGCCCAGTTTTGACCCTCGAAAGAAAAATTCAATGGCTAACAAACTAGGTATCGGTGGTTATCACACAATAACCTCGGTGAAGTCAAGCATATCCCCGGGTAAATTTACCACTTCCATTTCTGCTCAGCAATATTATTCTGGTGATGGGACTGGAAATCCGAATATTGTCAAGAAAAGAAACGCAGCAAAAAAAGCAACATCAATCGAAAGTTATGTTCCGGCAAATCCCGGGAGCAAAGAGGACTACGAAGTGTGCAAGAATGTAATATTAAATGCTCAAAACTATAAATACACAACTGAATCGGCAGCACCGCCGATAGAAGAGTCTAGAGTCGAAGATACGGAAGAACTCCCATTTGCGACAGAACCACTAAGCGACCCATTTGGAACATCAGACAATGAATTTGAAGCAACAAGTGGTGAACTTGGAGAAAGTATCGATGAGTAAATTTAACGGCAAAAATAGCTTAAAAACTAGTAGGTTAGCATTCGAAAGAGCGAAATATAAACTTGAAGCTTTTGAGGAAGACCACCCTCACGTTTATGACTTTGGCTTTGCAGAAAGGACGTTCTATGGACGAGTCAATAGGATGTTGGAACCTGTTGTAGTTAAAGAAGAATTTCTTAAAGAGATCACTTCCGCTGGTCAAGAAGTGAGTGCGCATCGAGCTCTCAATTTCGTAGTAGACCAGTTCGCAGATATGGAGCTACACTTCTCAAAGGCATGTCGCCTAGGTGTAATACCAACGGATGATCCCATCTTATCTTCTCTACAGGTCAAGAAGGCTTATGAAAACCCTCTAGAGGGATTTAAGAGAACATCAGAGTCTGCTATGAGCAAGGTGCTAAATGGATTTATCACAGCCAATAAGGAGAAAATAAATAACTTTAGTGACTTCATGACCTTGTTTAGCAATCACTATCTCAACACAGACATCGTAGAGACTGTGGTACTATCTGATTATATGAAGTCGATCAACTCAAGTATCTTCCAGTCCGGAATGGCTTTAGACATAGCTGGTTTGGACTTTTCTGATGATTCTGCTAAAGAAGATCAGATGCTTAACTCACCAGCGTTCAATTACTATATCAATATGGCAAAACAATACGGATTTAGGGTAAGCGAAAACAATCCTGGTCTCCTGTTGTCTGATTTAAGTTCACCAGTTACAGCCAAGTACAGATCCAAGTATCTACTAACAACAGTTCAATCAGTATTTGACAAACAATATGAAAAGACTATATTCCAAGACTTAGAACTACTAGAAAAATTATTAGTGAATACATATAATTCCTATGTTAACATTAATCCATATAATACTGAATATAAAACATGTAACAATAAAACTATATCTTCTATTAATAATATCAAATATATATCTAATATAGAATATAATAATATAATAATAATATATATAAATATGCGAAACTTTTTTGAGGGTTCTCCATTATCCCCATCCTCTCGGAAACAAATTTCTCAGACTGCTTTGAACATCGCAAAACACGACAAAACAAAGACACTGCTGTACATCGAAGACCAATTTAAGTCTTTCTATAACCAAAAACGTGGCTCTCTCACTTATTTTCAAAAAATAACTAAAAATACTTGACAAGCTTCCTCCAATATGTTATCTTACTATTAACCGCTAAACTTATTATAACACATTTCGGAGGACCCTGCAGATGTTTTTTCAACTTTTAGACAATAAAATGGATTGTGCCGGTACATACATTGATGGCCAGTTCATTTGGGAGAATATCCCATCCGGTATTTCCAAGACATGGAGCTACTCAGATCATCTACACGGCAGAGACATTGATTATGCTCAATTGCTGGTGGCTGGTAAGTCACTCAGCGCTGTTTGCCCACCCCACCTAACCGAGAGGTGGACCGAAGCAAACAAATTGCTTAAGAGCCATTACGGCGCCATACACACATCCCTAATTAATATTGATGATGTATGCTTTTATGATTTGATTCCACAGAAACACCTTCAGCATTACTTCGATGCGAAGAATGAAATCACCAAATGGGTTTTCGAGAATGTCGAGAAGCCTGAACACTACGGCTTGCTGAAGAGAGCCCAAGCCGCAGTCAAAGAGTTGAAGCAACACCCAGTGAACCTCAACTCTTTCGCAGTCTACGTCAGTGGTGCTGACTGTATGAAGGCGAAACAACTTTATGATCAATTCGGCGAGACCACACCATATGTTGATTACGACATTTTTGGATCGGTCACAGGTCGATTGACCACAAAGAAAAATTCATTTCCAATTTTGAATCTCAAGAAGGAACTGAAGAAACATGTTCGACCAAACAACGATGCATTTTTGGAACTTGATTTCAATGCTGCTGAAGTTCGAACAATGCTATCATTGCAAAACCATGAACAACCAGAGGAGGATATACATGAGTGGAACATCAAAAACATTTTTAAACAAGATCTTAGCCGAGAAAAAGCTAAAGAAAAATTATTTGCTTGGCTCTATAATGACGAGTCAAACGCAATCAAATCAAGCTTCTACGATCGGGAGAGCCTTAGAGAAAGATATTATGACGGAGAAAAGGTTCAAACCCCTTTCGGTAGATCAATCGATGCTCCCTTTCGCAAGGCACTCAACTACCTATTGCAATCGAGTTCCTCGGACAACACCCTTGACCGATTTTGCAAAGTTTCTAACTTTCTTAAGTCAACGAGATCCCATGTTGCTTTCTTTGTTCATGATAGCGTTATCATCGACCTACACAAAGATGACCGGAGAATGATTCCGGAACTTGTGGAGATGTTCTCAGACACAAGACTTGGGAAGTTCAAAGTAAACTGTTCCATTGGGAAGAACCTTGGAACGATGAGAAAATTTTCATGGTAGGAGACCTTGTAGTTCTTAAGGAATGTCAAACCACTGGTTATGAAGATGGGATGATCGGCCTGATCGTGAAGGTTGAGCCCCTTGGGGCACTATATACTATATACTGGATCTTAATGTCGGACGGCATCGAGGTTCCAATGTGGGATAGTGAATTCGAGGTTATAGATGGAGACGGGAGATTTAGTAATAGTAGTTGAATCTCTTCCGGATTGGCACTGGTTAACATACACAACAGGTCACATAGGAATATTTATGAAAGTAAGAGGTACAACGATAGGTGCAACTGACCCCGTTTGTGAAGTGTTCTTCATTCACACCGAAGAGATATATCCAGTACCATACAGTTTCCTAAGAACCCTGGGTGCAGTAAATGAAGGCCGGTGACCTAATCCTGATCGGAAGTTGCCCATGGGATGTTAGATCCATGTTTGGATACAGAAATGGAGACGTCGCAATGGTTCTAGAAGTATTCCCATATCCATCAGAAATCACCCTACCATCAGTAAGAGTTTTTATTTTTGTCTCAGAAAAAATAGTTACAATACCAATGCTATACGCAGAAAATTTAGGAGAATAAAATGATTCTAGTAGGACTAGGAGAAGCAGGAAAGAATATTGCAGAACTTTTCAAACCACACACCAAGAATTACAAAATAATAATTCTTGACGAAAACGACGGTCTAGATAAAAAAGATTCCGTCGAACAATATGACGAAGAGTCAATTAAATTTAAACAGAGAGGCCTCAAATCTCACGATGAAGCGATTTTATTTGTTTGTGGGAGTGGTAAGGTAGCCGGAGCGTCTCTGCGCGTCCTAGAGGCTCTGAAGAACTATAAAACAACTGTCTGCTACATCGTTCCTGACTTGGAATTCTCTAGCAAGATGGAAAGTCGGAGACACAGAGTCCACTTTGGGGTACTACAGGAGTACACCCGCTCGGGTATGTTACACGAGATGATTGTTTTGGACAACAAAACACTTCTAGAGGTCGCTGGACACGGAACAGCATCAAACTACTACGAAAAAGTCAATTTTTTTATTTATAGTACAATTCAAAACCTGATGTACATGAAGCATGTTGATCCTGTGTTTGGTAAGTTGCATGAGAAGAAAGAAATCTCAAGAATATCAACCATCGCCGTTGGATCACTTGATGCAGCTGATGAAAAGTTGATGTATGACCTGCAAAACATTACAGAGTCAACTTATATGATGAATGTAGATGAGGAAGATATGGACAACGATCAAAACCTCATTCCAACTTGTCAACAAATTGTTCGAGAAAACAAAAACAAGGAACGAGACACTTCATTTGCTATATGGCTAACCGATACCGACAACCACCTCTATTCCATGCACTATACCCACTTCATACAAGAAGAAAATAAAAATGCTTCCGGGAGTTCCGAATGATAGTTACTATAGACAGGGAGTTCGCTATGGATAGAATGAAAATTAAATCTGAAATAAACAAGTTGCTGAGTATTGAAGAAGGCATCCTTCTCAAACTCACATATGAGTCAAGTCATTGTTCCGAAGAGCAACTAAGGTATGTATCTAAAAAGATTTTTGAAATAAGCGATATGATACTCAGATTAAAGAGGGCATTGCTCGAGTTTGATAATGAAAGGTGATCAAATTGAAGTCGTAGACCGACTTGGACAGATTGTTAGAATCATTTTCACTGTCTTCTCTCGAACAACAACTGTGCTCTTTTTTGACGGAACTCGAACAACCGTCGATCTCAACGACTATGTTTGGGATGAAGAAAAAAAAGTTTGGAAAAAGTAGCCATTTAACTTGACAACCCCTTTTGGATATGTTATAATAATAGTATAAAGAAAAAGGAGTTACACAATGGAACTTGTTCTTGGAACTACAATCTTCATATTTGGCTTTACCTGGTTTTGGTATTGGCTTAATGAAAGATTGTAGAGAAACATTTTATTAAACATAAGTTTGATAATAAAACCTACTGGTGTGATTTAACGTTTATGAATCACATTGGTGTTAATTGCAAATAAAAATTAATTTAGGAGATTATTATGGATTTTAAAGCAAAGCAATTTATTGACTTCGAGTCACACAAAATATTTATCGACCGTGCCTTTCAAAGAAAAGCATGTTGGGAAGATAAAACATGTAGAGAGTTTATTCTCTCCGCCAATAAAGGCCGAGCACCTTACCCGATCATTGTAGCCGATGTTTCATCGGGCTTGTCTTATTCTCAAGCCGAAGATGACGCTGTATCTACTGAGCAATATGAAAAAATTGTAATGTTTAGAAAGGATTGGATCTCGCTTGATGGACAAAATCGCGTCGAAGCATTCAAGCGACTATTCAGTGATGGCTTGGAAATTACAGGTGTATTCATTGATGCTGATGGCTGTAGCGTTGGAGTAAAGAACAAAAAATTTAGTGCCCTGCCGCTAAGACTTCAGGATGCTCTTAAGGATTGTACAATTTCGGTGACTGTTATGAAAAACTGTCTCTATTCAGAACTTCACGACATTTTTGTAAACATCAACTCAGGTGAACCTTTAAATTCGCAAGAGAAACGTAATGCTATCAACACTCCAATCTCGTCTATTATTCGAGATCATGCTGATAGGGTTCAAATTTCTGAAATGTTCTCTAAAATGAGCATGTCGACGGCTTCGTGGTTTAAAAGATCTATTGATGCAGAGTGGGTGGCGATGATGTATATTTGCACTTTGCAAGATTATGAAACAAGCGCACATTCAACAGACATTGACAGTTTTTATAAGATTGGGAAGGGAAAGTTCTTTAAAGATGTTCCTCAATACTCGAGAGCTGCAAGGTCGAGATTTAGTAAGATAATCAATTTGCTAGCAAACGTAGTTAATAACTACAAGCCGCCTAAAAATTCGCTATCCCAACAGGCATTTTGGGGGATGCTACTAGTTTGTGAACACATAATTGATAACAACCTAGAAATCAGTGATTACCAGTCTTTGGCTTCGCTGATTGTAGAGATCAATACAAAACTTTCAGTAGAGTCTAGTATACAATTCAGTAGCGATATGACCAAAGCTGAGAAACTAGGAGATAAACTCCCAAGCAAAGCAAGTTATTACTTTTACATCCGAGGTGTCTGTAAAGACAAGAACCAAAGAAGCCACAGAAGAAAGGCTTTGATCCCTGCTGTTACATCATTGGACAAATTTAAAGACTTACTCGACCTCTCAGAAGAAGAAGTAGCCTAATAAATGCTCGTTTCATGGGAGCAATAAAGTCTCCCATGAACTTTTTTCAAAAAAACTTTATAAAAATACTTGACAAGGTATCAAAACTATGTTATAATATAATAGTCAAACAACATTCTTGGAGGAATTATGACAAACACAAATACTATGACCGTATATACTGCAACTTTTACTACTCAACGCGGAGAGCAACGAGTAATGAATTTCATTCGACCATCTGAAGCACCAAAAGATGTGTTTCCAACTTACTTTCGAACTCGAAACCTGCAGCCGGGCTATGAAACTGTATGGGATATTGATCGTCAACAATACCGAACATTCAATAATAACACCGTGATCGGATCTGTTGTTTCAAACAGCCGAAACGTAATGATTGAATTATTCTAAGTACCTTACGTTAGAAAGGCTTGCGCCCTGCCTGAAAAGGGCGCACTTTTTACAAAAACTCAAAATCCTCGAAATTTTTTTTTGACCTTTTTTTGAGATTCTACTTGACAAACCATTTTGAATATGTTATAATATTATATAACGAAACGACTTTAAACGGGGACGGGATGAAAAACTAGCCTGTCCACCTTAGTGATAACACACAAAAAAATAACCAAACTTAGGAGTAAATTATGGCTATTAATATTGAAGCAATGCGAGCGAAGCTCGAACAATCAAAGAACGGAAAGAAGGCATCTGGTAAGAATTCTACCATGTGGAAGCCCCAAGCTGGAGCACAACACATCCGAATCCTCCCCACAGCAGATGGCGACCCGTTCCGTGAATTCCACTTTCACTACAATGTAGGAAAGAACCCTGGAATCTACTGCAACAAGCGAAATGATGGTGGCGAATGCCCTATCTGTGACTTCGCATCAAAACTTTGGCGAGAAGGTACTGAAACTGACGATCAAAACCTCAAAAACGAAGCTAAAAAATTGTTCGCCCGAAAGCGATACTATTCACCAGTACTGGTTCGTGGAAATGAATCACAAGGTGTAAAAATCTGGGCTTATGGAAAGACCGCATATGAAACTTTGCTGGGCTACGTGCTTGATCCTGACTATGGAGATATCACCGACCCTCAAACAGGGACAGACATCAAGTTAACTTACACACTTGCATCTGGACCCGGCGCTTTCCCTAAAACCGGCCTACAACCTCGTCGTCGCCCATCAATCTTGTGCGATGATAGTGTTGGAAACTGTGAGGAGTTACTTGACTCTGTACCAGTTATCGACAACCTGTTTGATGTTAAAACAGTTGATGAAGTACGGGCTCTGCTGGATGGTTACCTGTCCTCCGACTCTTCAGCAGAATCCTCGTCTAACGAGACTCAACGTGGAAAACCTCAAACAGGTCAGGATGTAGACAAAGCTTTCGCAGCGTTCATGAATGATGAATAAGTCGTAGACCTCCTGTGTTGTAGGGAATTGCCGCCCGCCCTTGGTTATCAAAAGGGGCGGCTTTTTATTAAGGAGACAATAATGTTTAAAAAGATTTTAACATGTATGGCGATGGGTTTAGGCCTATCACTACCAGCACAAGCAGATGATCACGCAATCGGCGGAAACAATGAAAACACCGAAATGGAATGGAACCACAGAAAAGGAATGAGACTTGGATGGGTTTATCTAAACAACGGAGAAGAACATGAGAGGTTAAAATCCCCACACATGTTTACGATGGGTTATGAAATCCAATCAGTTATGGATGGTGGCTCATGGTTGGACCTACTTTTCATTCAAAACGTACTTGTTAGTGGTTTAGACCAAAGCGTCTTGTTACCTTCCGCTAGCAGCTTAGTCGGCTTTGAAATCAACGACACTTTGCAGTTGGCTGTAGGTGGAAACGTGACTGTTGTAGATCCAGCCAATCAAGGAAATCTTGTTCATTTGGTTGCCGCAGCGGGCGCAACTTTTGATGCGGGAATCTTTAGTGTTCCAGTACACATCATTTATATTCCAGACATTAATGGCTATTACCGCGTAGCAGCCACAACTGGAGTGAACTGGTAGACAACTTAAGTTGTAAAAAACCGCAGGAAGGCACGGGTCACAGGTGCCTTATTGATTACTAATGCTATAGGAGCAAAAATGACTACATTACTATTGACACTACTTTTCGCTTGCGGAGAGAAAGAAGAGGAAACAGATTCAGCAACCGAAGAAGTTGAAGAAGCTGTTGAAGAAACCCCTGAAGAAGAAGCTGAAGATACAGCGGCTTCCGAGGAGGAGTAAATGACTAAGGCAGGAAAGATCGACATTAACTCGATGAAGAAATTCGTCAACAAAAAAGTTGGGCTAGATATTGCTCATGATTTGAATGAAGACAATCCTACCGAAGTCAAAGAATGGATTCCAACTGGTTCGCGCTGGTTGGACTCTATTATCTGCCGAGGTCAAATGGCTGGTATTCCCGTCGGGAAGATCACTGAATTAGCCGGACTGTCTTCGGCCGGTAAGTCTTACATGGCTTGTCAAATAGCCACTCAAGCACAAAAGAAAGGACATTGCGTTGTTTACTTTGATGCAGAGTCGGCAATCGATCCAACTTTTCTTACAAGTACTGGTATCGATATCAACAATGACTTCTTGTACATTCAAGCGGTCTCAGTTGAGAAAACATTGGAGACCATTGAGGATCTCATGACTGAATATCCAGAAACACAGTTTCTATTTATTTGGGACTCAATCGCAGCGACTTCTTCAGAGAAGGACCTCGAGGGAGACTTCAATCCTCAATCGTCAATGGCGGTAAAGCCTCGGATCTTTGCGAAAGCATTCCCGAAACTCACTATCCCATTGGCTAATCAACAATGTACACTGTTGCTTATCAACCAACTAAAGACCAACATCGCAGCACAAGGCTGGGAAGCCCTAGTGACTCCGTATGTTGCTCCCGGTGGTAAAGCAATTGAATATTTCTGCTCTCTACGAATTTGGCTTACAAAACCAAAATCTAAGAAATACTTCATCACTGATGAAAATGGACTCCGCGAAGGATCGTCAGTAAAAGTTAAGATTGAAAAGTCTCGCTTTGGATCTGAAGGTCGCACATGTGGATTTCAAATCACATGGGGTAAGAGCGTAGGTATTCAAGATGAAGAATCTTGGTTTGAAGCGTTGAAGTTATCTGGCTCCCCACGTTTCAAGACTGGTGCATGGAACAAAATGTTTGACCGCAAAGGCAAGGAGTTTAAGTTTCAACGCTCCAGTTGGATCAAAAAGCTTCAAGACAAGGACTTCCGAGCATGCGTGTTCGACATCATGGATGAGCAAATCATCAAACTCTTTGAGTCCGAAGGTAAGAACTTTGGTATCGAAGGAGAGTCCGAAGAAGGTTAAATCCTGAAGGAACTCGTCTACCCCTTCTCTTCGGAGTTGGGGTTTTTTTGTCTTTTCTACTTGACAAACCTCGTAGAAAATGTTAAAATATTTATACATCTTGGAGGATAAATGAAAAACGTTATTATTATTGACGCGTTGAATATGTTTCTACGCTCTTATGTGATTAGCCCTCACTTAAATAAAAAAGGGTGGCCTGTA
>Ga0209232_1000471_pt1 | contig 24658 bp, 37 predicted proteins | sample ETNvirenome_2_60_FD_184066 | JGI IMG/M metagenome (GOLD analysis project Ga0209232, IMG submission 184066) | Marine viral communities from the Pacific Ocean - ETNP_2_60 (SPAdes) (version 2) | ecosystem: Environmental > Aquatic > Marine > Oceanic | place: Pacific Ocean | collected 2013-06-22
ATTACTATTGCCATAATTTCTATATTTTAAAATGTTAATAAATAATTAAGCTCCTTTAAATAACACGAAGTTATTAGCAGCTTGTGTAACTAAACATCTTTCAGATAAGAAATTAACTCTCATAGCATCAAGATCAGAAGTGTATGCACCACCAACAGAACCAGTGATCCAAGACTTATATCTTCTGTCTTCAGTTTCAGAAGCTCTATATCTTACATGTAAGAAAGGACGTCTGATGTTAGATCCTAACATTTGATCATATACTGTAGTAGTTCCAGCAGGTACTAATACACCATCGATTACCTTGTCCATTCCTCTAGTAGTAGCATCATTTAAGTATTTCCAATCAGTTTTGTAGAAGTCATAAGAACCTCTTCTAAAACCTGAAAATCCAAAGTTTAATGCCATTTCAGCTTCGTTATCAAATAAACCATAAGAAGCAGCGGCTGTAGAGTTATAACCTCCACCAGCTTGAGCAGCAATCATATCGTCAAAATCAAGAGCAGTAGTCCTTGATAAGAATAACATGTTTTCTTCAATAGCTCCTTGCTTATCTAGTTGCTTAAGTATTTCGTCAAAATCAGCTAACGCACCGTTACCTGGGCCTGCAGCACCTGCAAAACCAGAATATATATTTCCTCTATCTTCGATAGCAGAAAATAAACCTTCAGTACCTTTAACGTTAACAGCTCCTGAGTCGCCATATGCAAAAGTTACTCCAGCGTTTTCCATTTTAACACCTTCAACCATAGACATTTCTAAGTAGTCATCAAATCTTAATCTTGTTTCAGATTCAGATTTTAAATACCATAAATATCCAGATGTTCCATCTTCAGTTGCAACTTCAACCCAACCGATCTGAGCAGTGTCAGAACCATTGATTTCAAAGTTATCTTTTAAGATAATAGGTGAGTTAGAATACTGAGTAAACTGTGGCTGAATAGTGCCTTGCATTCCAACTGAACCTTTAGCAAATTCAGAACCGTAAACAAATAAGTCAACTGGTCCATCTTTTATGTTTGCTGGTAAGTCAGCGTAAGTAGTTTCATAAAGAGAAACTGTTAACACGTCTAAATTAGCACCAGTTACATTTTGAACTAAAGCTTTAGTTTCAGTTAATCCAGTAGCGCTATCTGTAATCAAAATAGTTTGACCTTTTCTAACAGCACCATTTGGATCTCCACCTAGTGTAAGAGTGATTTGAAACTGTGTTGCTTCACCATCTACCTCTGCAACTACATTTTCCTTATAAGCAACGTGTAGTCTATTTTGTTCAGACCAAACAACTTGGTCAGATGTCATTGGCATTTCAGCGCCAACCATTCTCAAAAAGCCAGATAACGTTCTGTTTCCATAACGCTCTACTTCTTGTTCGTACAATTCAGGAAGATATTGCTGAGCAAAATTTCCTCCTTCGTCACCGGTAAAATCTAAATAGTTTGTATTTAGAGCTAACCTCTTTGGTTGAGGTTGAATACCGGGAGTCATATCAATTAATCCCATTTTTTATTAGTTTTAAGTTTTATTTTTTTCTTGTTTTAATTTTCAACTTAGAACTGTCAACGCCTGATACAGCTTTAACTTTGAATCCATTTATAAATATATCTTCATTATTTTGTGGCCTAGAAGCCGTTTCAATATTTTTAGATTTATTTACTATGTCTTTAGTTGCGTCTGTTTTACCTTGCTCGTAAAAATGTTTGGCTATATCATCTATGTTTTGCGCGGCATAAAGAGCTTTGTGATAGTTTTTATAATCAACGTTGTCTTCTCCGGATAGAAACCTTCCTACCAGACCTTGAAGTTTACCTTGATTTTTTATTACATTATCAACATTTTTAACGTTATATCTAAAAGTTTTTTCTCCTAAGTTAAACTCAAAACCTTTGAAATCCTTAGAAAAATAATCTTTAGTTGCCGTCTCAAATTGTTCCATTTTCTCTTTTCTGACGTCTTGTTCTTCGTTGTATCTATTGAAAAAATCCATAGCTTTTTGTTGCTCTTGACTAATTGAGGGTTTCAACTTGATCTCCTCATAATATTTAGCTTTTGTTTGTTCCAAAAAGTTTTTGGCTTTTGCAATTTCTTCTTTATGAGCGAGTTTTTTCTTTTTTATATCTCGCTCTTCATCCACTTCTTCGTCAAATGAAAATTTATCTTCCATAATAAAAGATATTTCATCATGATCTAAATGTGGTTTAGTGCTTTTATAATACTCTCTTAACAGTGTGTTTTCATCTACACTTTCAAAATCAGTATTCAATCTAACGTAGTCGTTTAAAGTGCCACCTGTGTCGTTCATAAAGTCGACTACTTTTTTAAGATCTGTAGGAAGTTCATAAACAGTTTCTTTAGTTTCAACAACTGGTTCTGGTTTTTCTTCTTTTACTGGCGGCTTTTCTACAGCTTCAATAACAACTTCATCTTTTTCTACTGCAGTCTCTTCTTTTGCAACTTCTTCTTTTTTATCTACGTTTAATTCAACTACTTCTTCTTCTTTTTTTGGTTCTTCTTTTTTAATAGATAAATCCACCTTTGATACAGTAGTTTCTTTATTTAATTTTTTAGGTCGACCCGGTTTTTTCTTTATTTTAAATTCACCTTGTTCTAACTCGCCTTTAGCATTTTCTTTTATTTCTTCTGACATAATATAATATAATAATTAATAATTAACGTGACAGTAGGTCACTATACTTCGCATTAAAATCTATAGGAGGTCCGTCAGTTTTTCTCTGATTTATCATTTCACTTTGTTGACTTCCTTCTAGTTTAATTCGATCATCTTTTCTTTTTTCTATTTCAGCTTCTTTAGTGTTTGTTGCTTGCATATCCATAGACTTTAGTTGCATATCAAAGTCATATTTTATTTGCATTAAATTTTGATCTATTCTAGCTTTAGCTTCCATTTCGCTGATTTTAAATTGAGACTTACCTTGCTCTATTTGTAATTGTGTTTCAGCTAACGCTTGTTGTTTTTGCATTTCTGCTAGAGCCGCGCGTTCAGCCGCTTTAGCATTGGCGTCTGCTTGAACAATCATATTTTCTTGCGCTCTAAGTTGATCTTCAGCAGCTTTCTTTTTTCGTCTCATTTTTAAGACTTGATTCGCTAGTTTAAGATTTTTTATTTCTCTTATTTCTATAGCATCTTCTAAAAATATACTTTGGTTTTGTAAACATATTTGTATACTTTGTTCTAGTTGAGCTTGCTCTTCTTCATCTGGCGTAAGTTCTAAATATATACCAAACTCAAACAAGTTTAAGTTATACATGTCTTGCAATGTTCCAACGTTATAAGAACTTATACTAGATTTTAAAGCTTCTCTAGTTAGTGGATATTCTAAAGCATCATTTATTCTTAAAGATATATTTTCACAAATCTTAGCTGATAAATATAAACTAGCTTGAACAATGTGTTTTGTAGCTGTGTTGCTATTTGCCGCTGCGAGTTTTTGAAGTCCAACTAAAGAATCTTTATTAGGTACAGATCCATCTCTAGCTTCATTAAGACCAGTTACATCTCTCATCATTTGCAAATAATATTGATAAGTTTGTATAAGACTTGCCATTTTTTGACCACCACTAGATGTCTGTAGTTCTTGTATTGGAACTTTACCTGGATTCATACCACCATCTTGAGTCATAGATCTACCAACAATACTACCGGTTTGAAAGTACATGTTTAGAGCTTCTTGTGGGTTATATGTAGTTCCGTTTCCTAAATCAACCTCAGCTAATCCGTCAACATCTAAAAATACCCCATCAGGGACTGTTCTAGCTAATACTTGTTGTAACTTTAAATGAGTTAACTGTATCATATCTGCAAAGCTAGTCATACGACCAACTAAAGATTCTATTCTACCTTTATACATTTTAGGAGCGCAAATGTTATAACTCATATTTACTTTACATAAATTTGAATTTGGTCTAGTCATATTCTTTGACATACCCCAACGTAACATCATGTCGTGTCCTAATATCTTAGCGCCACTATATAATACTTCTATTGATCTACTTATTCTTTCAAAGTTATCACTTTTAGGTGGATTAAAAATATCTGTTTTTTCTAAAGACTTTTCTAATCCAGTAGCAGTTTGTTTAACCTTCCATACTTGGTTAGTATAAGTTTTATATTCAAAATAAAGTACTGCTATATTGTTACCATCTCTTCTACCATTGTATTCGTATACGTAGCTTTCGGTACCTGGATATTGCTCTATTTTTTTAAGCTCTTCATCTGTTAGATGAGGAAATTCTTTTTTAAGTTCATTTAAACTTATATACTTAACTTCTCCAACATACCATATATCTTGAAAATTAGGATCATTAGTATAAGAATATACTAAATTTGCTGGATCAACGTATTTTACTGTAACACCTTCGGATAAATTAAAATCTGTTTTAACCGCTCCCATACCTAATATAACTAAGTCTTCGGCTACTCTTCTTCTAGTTAAATCATATTTATTAAAAGCTAATGTATTTGTGATAGCTTCTTCTTCTGCAATTTCTATAGACTGCTTATAGGTTAACTGCATGTGAACGTTTAGTTCTTCTTTATTTTCTGGTAGTTCTTCAGGATTAGATGTAGAATACATATCCATTCCTGTGGTTTTAGCTATTTTTTCAATTAACGATTTAGCTTGTATATCTCTCATTAAAGCCTCAGCGTAGGCAGTTCTATTTCTTAATGACTCTGGATCCTGCGCGTATGCTTTAACATCGTACAACTTACCATCCATTCCATTAACAACAATATCAACAAATTTAGGTATAATAGGAACAGGTTTCCAATCTAAGTTTAAATATGATAAATCACCATTTATAGCTAGTTCATCTTTATATTTTTGAACAGGTTGTTCAGCTCTAGCATATAGTCTTAAATTTCTAAAGTTGTTAAACTGGGTGTTATATCTACCTGAGACTGTAGATCTAGTGCCACTAAACCAATCTCCTTCAATAGCTCTAGCAACCTGTCTACCGTAATCTATACTTTCTTTAACCTCGTCAGGTACAACCTGATCCGGAAAAGAACTACCATTGTAAGTTTTTATTTGCATTTATTTTATTATTTGTGATAAACTACCCTTGTTGTTATATTTGGTTATACCTAAGTTTATTTTTTTCATACCTCTTTCTGGAACAGGCTTGTATCTATTTTTATTACAAGCCATTATAGCTAAACCAGAGCTAATAGTAGCATCGTGTTTAGTTCTATTGTTTATATTGAAAGTAGCCCAGTCTTCTAACGTTTTTTGAAAATACATATCTCCAAACCCATCTTGTAATTGACCTACATATGTTTCTATATAACTTTCGATAGCTGCCGCGTGAGCTTGTTTAATATCTTCACTTGAATTAGGTATACCACCTATTTCTTTTTCTGTTGTAGAAAGTTTGTTCCAAACCCTGTCTGGTCTATTGATACTAAATCCTCTATAACCTCTACGTTTTAAATAGTACAAAAGCCTAGGTTTATTATTTTCACATAGTATAGGCATTCCGTAAAAAACACAAGCCATTAATATCTCTTCAAAGAATATCTCAGCTGTTTGCGGTCTAGCTATGTATTCTAAAAAAAAGTGATTAGGAGGCGCGTCTTCCATAGAAAACTTAGTTAATCCATGAAGCGATCCATTAGAACCCTTACCATCAACAGTACCACTAATGTCGTAGCTATCACATCCAAATGCTCCAATATGTTCGTTTCCTGCATGTTTAATACCATTCCTAATAATAACATTGTTTTGTAATTGAACTGGTGGTACCCAAGAAATTAAAAACCTACCACTGGTTCCAGGTACAAAAATTACTCTACTATCTTTTATACCGTTTTCCCACATAAAACCACCTCTAGTAATAGCGGTTATATTGTTTATTTCTTCGTTATAATCTATTTGTTGATAAATTTTTGTTAAGTTAAATAAACTATCTTTTGTTTCATCTCTAAAAGCGTGTTGCTCTGTTCTTGGAAACTGTCTATAATATTCATTTAAACTATCGCTGTCGTTTTTTAAACCTTCAACCTCGTTTTCCCAATGTTCAATGACTCCAACTGTAATTGGTAAACCATCAATTCCTTTTTTTTGATCTTGTCCTGAAGTGAATACAGGTAATCCAAAAGTATCCATGAATCCTTCATAGTTCCATTCCATAGGTATGAAGAAAGAATAGAGTCCGCTAGCTGTTTGTCCGTTTCTATTTCTTTTTGTAACGTCTGAACTGTAATATAATTTTTTAAAGTTTCCTCCACCTTTATCTAACGCGTTTGAAGTTGAGCCCATCATACACTTGCCTACTATTCTTCGGCCTAATCTTAATGTAGTTTTTGTAACTCTCCAGTTGTTTAATATATTGTCTGGTCGTTCCCATTTTCCTGATTCGTCGTGTGCTAATAATTTTAATTTCTCACCATCGTAAGAGTTGTCCCCCGTATTTTTCCAATCTATAGTTGTGTCTAATCCTTGTAATTCTTTTAACTTAACGTTAGTATCTAGTTTTCGTCTAGTAAGCTTTGAAGCTGGGACTCTATATGCCAACTCGGTCTTAGGACGATCCATACCATCTTGGATCGGTTTGAAGAAAAACGGATAGTTAACGGATATCGGTACAACTTTATCTGTAAACATTTTTTTAGCATCTGCCCCAGATTTTGAAAGTATACCGAATCTGGAATCAGAAGATATTGTTGCTTGGTTAACCAGCTCGGCTGATGACATGAAGCTAAATCCACTCCGTCTGTTTTTAAGGTAGCACATTCCATAACACCTGTTATCTGCTTTACAAGCTTCCCAGAATATAAAGAAGAGTCTGTTTGATTCTCTATAATCTGGTGCTCCAACGTCGATCTTTGACCACTGCAAGTACATATAGTGAGTACCTGTGATATAAGTAGGGCTACCGTTATTATAAAACCAATACCCTTCATCTCTTCGTTTAAATTCTTCATCTATATAATCGTACCATTTTTCTTTAAAATCCGTAGGATATTCCTCCCAATCAAACCTACTTTTTATTTTCGCTAATTCTTTTGGATATTCTTGTTTTTCCCAGTATTGTTCCTCTTGAACCTTGCTTCGTTTAAATGGTTCATCTTCTGCTGGTAATGCAATACGGAAGTTTTGAATTTCAATGATCTGTCCAATTTTACCTGTTTTACTTATACAAACAAAGTCATATTCATCGTTATAACCATACTCCCATTTTTTATATCTATTTTGTTTAGATAATATTTTAGGATTTATAACATCCTTTACTTCTTTCCAAAGTGTTTGCTGATAACTCATTTACTTCTCCCTTCAGCAAACTTAAATACTCTTTCTTCTTTAACTTCTTTAATCTTACCACTTAACTTTTCTTCTTCGTCCTGTATGCGTGTTAGTATTTCAAAAGCATCAAATATAGCTAGCTTTTTTGTGGCTGCTGCATTTTTTAATCTATCGGCAGTAACATCTTCGCCTGTGTCTACTATAGGTTCTTTTGCAACTTTTATTAGTTCAGCTACAGCTCTTTTTCCTGCTTCTATTATTTTCTTTTTCGTTTCCTTCGTATTCATTAGTTAAAGCTATGTCATTTGATTTCATACAATAAAGTTTCTCTTCGTTAATTATAAATTCAAACTCAGAGTTTGGTGTAAAGACCACTAGCGCTCCAGATCTTATTCCTACAGCTTCTAAGGCATTATTAGAATATTTTAATATACCAAAGTGTTCTTTTTCTTTAGACGTGCTTAGATATGATTTATTTTTAATTGGCTTAACAAAACAATAGTTTAAATTGCATTTACCATTGTACATGTATATTTGATCTGGACTACAAAAATATAAGTCTTCTTTGAAATATAAAGCTGAATTTCTTTCTCTTCCTTTTTGATCATACCACCTTCTAAACACGTTGTGATGTACATACACCACATCACCTGGTTTAACGTCAGTATCAAAAGCAGCAGGTGTAGATACAACCACCGCTTTTTTACTAACGAAAATATGATTTTCAATACTCGTATTTATTATTAATTCCTTGTTATCTACTTTTTTTACATTATCATACCTTTGATTATAAGGTTTAATAATAAAGTTATATAAACTTTTCATTAATACTTGAGATCAAACTCAACAGCAATAGCCATATTACTGTTAAATCTTTTCCATGGTAATACTTCGTTGTCTTTCTTTATGTATATGGAATATTCGCCGCTATCTTCATTGTTTAATATATCACAAATCGTATGTCCACCATAAACTTCTTGACCAACTGAGTAATGCATCGCATCATTTTTATAATCAGAACCTATACTAATTTTTCTAATGTTAGACATTCTCTAGTTCTTTTACCGGTTCGTAAGATCCATCGCTTAAGTCTATATTTACTTTACCATACTCTTTCTCTAACTCCGATTTGACCTTATTTATGTCTTCATTTAAAGTAGCTATACTGTGTAAAGCGGCGTGTTTCTGAGCTTCTAACATTCCAATGTCGGATAGTATTCTACTTAATTCTGATTGTTGTTTTGTGATTGTTTCTAAATGTTCTTTTTTAATTTTCTTTTTCATTTTATTAAATTTAATTGTTTTTTTTATTGTTAATGATTATGTATTACCCTAATCATTAATGCATTGTCTGCTCCGTCTGTTGATATAGCGCGTCCTATCTTTACAGTGCTGCTACCAGGATCTGTTTCTAAAGCTGATCTAGTAAGGTTGGCAGCACTTAGGTTTACCGCTGCGTTTATTGGAACTGATATAGGTGGTTGATCTCCATTATAAGTTGGAGTTGCTTTCATAATAGACGTCCAACCAGCTTCATTGGAGAAAGAGTCAGAAACAAAATTAGCTCTAACTCTTTTGTAGGGAGTTCCTGCAGGACCAAAAACCGGATCATCAACCGAAGATACAAAGTTAATTACTAGATTGTTATCACCTTGATATGTTTCAGCCCATTCTTTTAATCTGGGTAATGTACAACCACCAGCATTTACATATGACCCATCTTCTGTATCGTCCCAGTCTCCGCCATTAAACAAAGCGTCATTGCTACCTACTCCTGGTAAATTATTCGCCACTTTTAATCCCCACTTCCAGTTAAACTGAAAATACTCCTCACCATCATAAGAAACTTCAAAAAATAATCTGTCATAGATTCTAGAATCAGTACCTTCAAATCCCCAGGTTTCACTATCAGAAAAATCTAATGACATAAACCTTTCGTCGTTATCACCATCTATTGTCCATTCTACAGTGCTTGTCGCGCTGTCACTATAATTACCAGATCCATCAAAGTAAGTTCCATTTTCTACAGTGCTAAGGTTAACAGAGGTAAAGCCTTCTCCCATTGGATGATCAACATCATCTCCAGGTTCAGTTGGCTCAAGAATAGTTAATCTTCTTGCAGTACAAAGACCTTCTGTTAAAACATTTACAGGATCCCCAGCGCCGGCGTTGTTTAAAGCTATACCAATAAGTTCAATTTGATTAGGTAAAGCACCAGGGGATATAGCTCTTACTAGATTACTAGAATAACTATATACTACTGGTTGACCATTTAAAATAGTCCCAGCTGCTGTGTATTTTTCAGCATGACCATATGTAGGTTGGGTTGGGTCTGATAAATCAGCTTTTTTATCTATAACGTTAAAGCCAGTGTAATCTACTTCTCCACCACTACCAGCTGTTATATTTATTGTTTCATTTCCTGATGCGTTAGCACCAAATGTACCAGCTTCTGTTCCATTTACATTTATTGTTAATATACCATTATTAGCACTAACTTTAGCCGTGTTAGCCGAAATCTCTTCTGCTTGTTCTGGTGTTATACCTACCTTAGCCGTGTTTGCGCTAATTTCTTCCGCTTGCTCAGGTGTTATGCCTACTTTCGCTGTATTAGCTGTAATTTCTGCTGCTTGCGCTGCTGTAAAAATTTCACCAGTATATGAAATAACATTGTCATTTATTTCTAGAGGTTCTTCTGCTGTGTATTCAATAGGTTCTGGAATAGTTGGAAAAGCTGGTAAAGTTAATGTTCCTCCAGCAAAACCAGCTCCATCCATTTCACTAGAAAGATTAGTCATTATGCTACCTTCAAAATTTTGTAATGATCCTTCTCCTTCTCTACTAAAAAGTAACAGCGGTCTTTCATCTTCGTTTTTAAGAAAAATTCTAGCTAACTGAGCGTCAGTAGTATTCTCTGTAGCACCCATATATATACTACTATCACTCAAAAATAAATGTCTTACTTTAAATTGCGCATTACCTAAATCAAAAGCTGCGTTAGTTCCAGGTATAAAATGTCCTAAATTACTTAGATCCCATTGATAATTATTAGAACCTCCAACGCTAAACTGAACTGCTCCACCTGGAGTTGCTTCTACTTTACTTTGAGCTACACCTTCTTCAACAGCTGATTGTATTTTAAATATACCGTCCATAAGCTCTTGTCCAGTACACTTTATATTATAAGCCTCTACTCCATCTGCCGCAGCGACGTAGCCAGCAAAGCCCGCGACATCACTAAGCGTTTTAGTACCCATGGGCGTTAGCCCACTTATCTTTTTATTTTCTGCCATTACGATTCATTTTGTTGTTGTAATAATACGTTTCCATCATTTTCTAATAATAAAATATCTTCTAAAGAACTTTCTAAAGCCATAAAGCTACTAGGTGATGGTGGTGGAGGAACACTACCATTTGATTTTAACCTTGTTTGTGGTATTGTATACCCTATGCCTAACCACATAATCTAAAATAAACCTAATATTTGACTAGCCTCTGTTTCTACAGTACCATCTTCTGAAGCGGCTTCAACTTGTTTAATAGCTTTACTAGCAACATCAATACCTTCAGCTATTTGATCAAGTTGTTCTTCAATTTCTGCTAATTCTTCTTGCAGCTCGTCGATTTCATCAGTTACGTTCTGCACTTCAATGTCAAGGCTAGCTGCAAGTATGGTATTGCCAGCCTCTATAGCCTCTTTTAATTGAGCTAGTAGTTCAACCTTTTTCTCTTCTAACTTGTCTAACGCTGCTTCCACTTCTGACTTTCTTGTTTCAAATGCTGTGTTTTCTTGTTCTAAACTATTTATTAAGTCTGAGTAGTAGTCTACTCTTTGTGCAAAAACTTCAGCATTTGATTCTAAAACTTTTAAAACAAGTATAGGTAAAAACATACCTGTACCTATGTTTGTAAAAATATTTACATTAGTGTCAAACGTATTGCCTGCTGCATCTACAGCTTGGTGAGTACCTTCCATTTCTACAACTAGTGTTCCACCAGTACCAACGTATAAAGCACAACCTCTTTCTTCAGTTCCAGCTATAGGCGATCCAATATCTACTGGTACAGCGCTATGAGCAAATACTCTAGGTTGAGCCATGAAATTTCCTTCTATTCCTCTCATTTTTTATTTTTTAATTTTTGTTATTTTTTCTGCGCCTCTAGATCCAAAGTACGCTACATAAACTGTAATTAGTAAAGCTTCTAATAAAGAAACCCAACCTGTTTTTATTTCTAATAATACTGTTGAATCCAATACTATAAATATTGTCATAGCTAGAGTGAGATATATTAATGTCATTGGTCTAGTGTTTTTACTCAACCATGAATCACTTGTCATATCACTAGCCCACCTTTCAGAGATGTTATTCATCTCGGCTATATCTTGATCTAAAAGTTTTAAAGCCGTTTCTTTATCTTCGGCCTTAATAGTTCTATCACTTGTTATAATATTTTTTACTACACCAAGGCCTCCTTGATCAGGTAAAAACTCCCCTAATTTAGAAACAAGTTTAGGAGCTTTATCGATTAAAAAAGCTCCAACTTTAGTTTCTTTAAATTTTTTCTTTTCTTTTTCCATTATCCTCTATATCCAAACAACCTAACTTTTAAAGGAACCATGTTTTTACTATTCTTTTTTAAGTTGCCTTGATAGCTAGTATCTTTTTTAAACATTTTACCTATCTGTCTAAGTTTTGCTTGTCTTTTTTGTTGTCTTATAGGCTTCATATCTTCTCTAAAGGCTTTCCTACTTTCTTTATTGTAACTTCTTTGTTGCTTGTTCATTTGCCTAATTTGCTTTCCAGTTGGCGATCCAAACATTCCAGAAGCGTGAAGTTGCCCAGGCCCGCATTTACCTTCTTTAGTACATTTATTACTAAATTCAGTAGACTCTAGTGGTGGCTTTTTTATTTTTGGCGGTTTCCCGGGAGGTTGTTTTATTTTTTCTTTCTTCTTGCCTTTTCTTTTTCTCCAAGATTCCTCAGTTACTCCACCTGATTTCTCAGCTTGTATTGTTAATGCTCTTTGAGGTCTTACTATATCTATAGGTTTAGCATCAATTTTTGTCATAGGTAATATTACTTCTTTTTTAGGTTTGTAATATGTAGCGTTATAGTTATCTATATTACCTTTAGATATATGACCTTTATCTGCTAACTCTTCACCTGACTTACCAGGGTAATTTGAAGACATCTTTTCCATCCATTCGCTAGGAGTACCAGTATATTGCTTTTGTCCTTTTTTAGCTGTTGGTACATCTTTACCACCATCATCATCGTTATCTGGCACAGGTGGAGTAGGAGGTTTTACTTTTGGATCAGCTGGTTTTTTGTCTGGTGGAGTTGGTACCGTGCTTGGAGGAGTTTCACCACCAGGTTTTTTATTAGTAGAACCCGGTGTCGTAGTAATTTTACCTATACCACCAGTTACTATATTTAACATGTTTTCTGCAGCTACGTGACCAGAGAAAGTATTTGGTTGTACTTTTTTAAGAGAACCACCTTTTTCTCCTGTTTTTGTATTAACATATTTGGTTTTAGTTATTACAGTTCCTTTTTCAGGACCAAATCTTTTAGTTTTAGTTTTTGACTTTGTTATTACATCTGGATCTTTTTTTTCTTCTCCCCCAGAAACCGTGTAGTTCATAGACGGTGCAATTAAACCTTTGTCGCCCATTGCTGCAAATGGTTTACTATTGCCTCTATGTCCTTTCATTGAAAAACCTTCTTTCATGTCGTGTTGTTTATTGTTTAGTATTTTGTCGCTTTCTGCATAAGCCTTTTTCTCCCATGGTAAGTTTTTATCAAACTCATCTAAATTTTCTCTAGGATATGTTTTACCTTTATAATAAAAATTATTTTCATCATAGTCTAAATGAGGGTCTAATTGGTGTACAGTTTCATGAGCTACCACAGCATCTTCTATTTCTTTTGGTAAACCTTCTTGAACTATAATACCAGTGTGGTTTGATTTACCAACAGCGCCGTCTTGTATATTTTTTCTATATACAGGTATGTTCATATCTGACTCTGTGTAAGGTGCTCCGTTTAGTTTAAAACCCATATTACTTATTTCTAGCTTTTACTCTTTCTGTTTTCTCTCCTTGTTTTATAGCAGTTCTTTCAGTTTTTTTAGTTTGTCTTAATGCAACAGTTTTTTCACGAGAAGCTATTCTAGCTTTTTTAACATCAGGATCTCCTTTTATTATATCTTTTAAATTACCACCTAAGTTTTTTAAATTAATAGAAGGACCATCTCCGTAGTTCATACCAGCACCAAAACCTCCTTTAAAGTGAGGTCTAAATTGATCATTAATTATCTTACCTCTAACAGTAACTTCTTGTCCATCGCCACCTTGACCCGGCATTCCCATTTGACCCATTGCATTATCTCTCATAGCTTGCAATTTTTCTCGCAAACCAGGAAAAAGACCTAAGCCGCCACCGCCGCCACCAGCTGATGGTTGAGGATCATTACCGCCACCAGTAAGAGCGTTGCCAACAGTATTAGCTACATTACCAACGGTATTGGCCACACCTGATATTGCGTTTCCTACTTTGTCAAAAAAACCAGAAGGCCCATATGCTTTTTCAACCATACTAGCTCCTTTGCTTTTCCATCTATTATTATCGTTAATATAGTTTTTAGCCATGGTTATTTCTTTTTATTTTTTAATATTTTAGCTTGAACTTTTGGTGGTAATTTCTCAAAACCTTCATTCATAGCTGCGCCACCTTCACCTTTAGCTGAAGCTTTCGATTTATTTACAACAGGGTTTGTATCAAGTAGGTTTTTAGCATGTTGCTTATTACTCATTGATGCTCCGTCACTAGGCTTTAGTTGAGGATACTTTGCATATACACATGCTTTAATTTTTTTAGATCTTCTACCAGCATTGTGAGCTAATTTTAAAGCTGACTTAGCTCTTTTAAGTGTATCTACAGGATATGTTCCTTTGGGTCCACAAAAATCTTCTTTAGCTACATTTTTGTATTTGCCAGCGTTAGACATACCTGGTTCTTCTCTTATCTCAGATATTGTTTTTTTAGCCATAATTTATTTTTTACTTTGTTGTTTCATTTGCTCGTCAGTGTCGTATTCGTCTGCTTCACTATTTTCTTGTGTACGTGCTATTATTTTTTTACCATCGCAATACCATGCTCTTTTTTCTGTAGTCCACTCTTGTGTATCACCGTCATTTTTTTTAAGATATTGGGATTTTTTCTTATCCCATAATCTATCGCATTTATTTTTTCTTTTTTTCTTGCTCATGGTTTATTTTTTATTCATGTTGTAAGGAAAGTTTTTATTAAACCATTCCTTCCGTTTATCACAATTGCAACCACCAGGTATAGTATCTACTAATTTTTTTATACCAGTTACAGTAGTAAATTTTTCTATAGTGTCGCCCAGTCCTTTTGATTTCATTTTTTTTCTTTATTTGCATTACAAAATTTTCTAGCTGCTTCAACACTACTAAAACCCCATTTTTTTAAAGCTCTAGCTTTTCTAGTAGGTTTACCATTAGGCTTCTTCATGGGTCCTTTCATACCTGCAAATCTACAAGCAAAAGATATTCTACGTTTACCTTTACCTTTAGTTTGTCTTTTACCTAAAACAGTACCAGTTTCTTTAGTATGCTTAGCTCGCATTTCGCGGTTTGATTTTTCGTAGCTAGCGTCATCCATTACTTACCTTTTTTACTCATTGCAGCAATTTCTTCTTTACTTCTACAGTCTCTTACTCGCTTACCATCTTTGCCCTTTTTAAAATGAGCCTTGCCGTTCCATCTATGACTATAACCATCCCAACAGCTTGTGGGTTTTTTTCTTTTAGTTTTCTTTGTAGCCATTACCTATCTTTTTTTTTGTTAATCTTACCGTCCATTTCACGACACCAAAAAAGTATTTCATCTACTTTTTCTTCTAAATCGTTTATATGTTTTGTTTGCCATTCTTGCTTTAAATCATATTCTATACGATCTATAACAGCCGGTGGAAGTTTCTTAGCATCATCTATGTCTGATTGTAAAGTATAATACATACCTACAAAAGTTGATGTTATCATTATAATAGCTATTACAGTTTTAATATCTATTTTAAATTCCGTTCCTTCAGAGATTTTCATATTCAGTCGTAGCGTCAAATGATGGACACGCTTTTCTAGCAAAGTCCTTGTGTGAATGTATAACAGCATTAGGATACATAGCTTTTAAAGTTCTAAGTACACATAATAATGCTTCTTTTTGACAATCAAGTCTAGTATCTTTGGGAGTCTTACCATCAGCTTCAACGCCACCGCAATAGCATACGCCTATTGAATTACGATTCTGCCCCTTCGTGTGAGCTCCCATTTTAGCTATATCTCTACCTTTGTGTATATTACCATATAGGTCGATATAGAAGTGATAGCCAATATCGCTCCAGCCGCGTCCTTCAACGTGCCATCTACGTATTTCAGCTACATCAAAGTTTTCCCCTTCTCTTGTTGCAGAGCAATGAACTATAATTTTATTTATTTCTCTCATGGTTTTTCATAATTAAAAAGTTCTGGACTTTGCTTAAATAACTTTTTCATAGCTTTACTATCTTGCTTACTTTGTTTATCGTGGTATTTAACTTTTTCTTTATTTCTGCGTAAACCAAAATTCTTTATTTGTCTATCACTTTCAAATAATAAATTACCATCACCATCTACCACGTCAGCATGCTCCGTAAATATATCTTTATTACCTAAAATTTTTTGAGTTAAAGGAATTTTTCTAGGAGTACTTGACTGTTTAGAACTAATAGTACTGGTTTCTCCAGTGTTAACATTTGTTTGTTTGCTGGTAAAATTAGTGCTTTGGTCAATAGTGGATTTCTTTTTATTACCTAAAAGCTTTTGCGCTAAAGGGTTTTTTCTACTAGTACTTTTATCAGTTTGACTTGTTTTAATATTTGAGCTTGATTCTATTTTATATTTAGACGGATCTACTCCTCTTGATTTTTCAAGTTTAGCTTTAGCACCTTTTAAGTCTAGGTTAGATTTTTTATTCATTGTTTATAGCCTTTTAAGTTTGCACCTTTTTTAACATAATCAGGAGCGTGGTTGTAGTTTACCGTAATTTCTTCTCCTGCTTTAATGTCCTTTAACGCATAAACATTTAGCATGTTGTTTTCACTTACATTCATAGCGTTAGGATCTTTTTGGTGGTTTAAAGATTTACCAAGTATAGTTCTCGTATCTATTGTAGGCATATTAACCACTTTAGACTCGTCTTCAAAAGCAGTGTCTATAAACTCACCTTTTTTAAAATCCCTATCTGCTATTACACCTAAACCATCTACCATACCTTCATTAATTATGCTATATGGCTTGTTGTTAAACTTAGGTCTTTTAAGCTTGAAACTCATTACGCTTTAAAAGCTAATAAAAATTCTCTTAAACCCATTCCAAAAGCAATACCAGCATATAACATATGTGAGTGCATTAGTAATAATAACCCTATACCTATACAAGCAACAGCTTTAGATAAAGGGTGATTTATAATTTCTTTAACAGTTTCCATATTATTTATTTTTTTTCATCATCCACCACTTATGAGCAGTGTAGCCGATGGTTACAAGTAATAATGTAATTTTTAATACAGGCTCTAACCAGTCAAAGCTAGCTATAGTAAATGAGGTTATGTTTAAGCAATATAACTTCAAATCGTCTAAGCCAATCATTTCTGAGCGTTTAATACAGCGTTACCTTTGTAAGCGCAGTTTGTATTAATAACTAACCCTGGTTTAATAGTTGTGTCTCTTGACGTCATAACTTTAACACCTGAAGACATTTTCTTCATTGGTGATTTATCTACTCCGGCTGGAGCTTGGAATCTTCCTATACTTGGCATAATTTTTTTTTTAAATGTTTTATTGATATGATCCTAAATTTTTTATAGTAGAATCTTGTTTTGCTGTATATGCAGATATTTTAGTAGGCATAACAGAGCTTGGTGAAATAGGTTGAGGTAAAGAACTTCTAGACGTGTCTGACTTTAATAATTGTTTTGTTTTATCAGCAAGCTCTTTCATTTTTACAGCGTTTCTAAAATCAAACTGAAAGTTGCCAATAGATACTGGTAGCTGTCTTTGCATTAGCCCTTCCATTACCGCTTTTTTATCACCTTGTTTTTTGTCTATATAAGAACTATCTTGTGAAGCCATTTTAGGTACCATTGAACCACCGTAAGCATAACCGCCTCCGCTATATCCACCCATACCGCCACCTGGATTATAAGCAACTTGAGCATCTTCTGCTTCATCGTCTTTCTTAGAAGTTAGTCTAGTTGCTAAATTACCAGCTGCTGATGTCATAGCAGCTTGCTTAGCTGTTTCAGCAAGTTCACCACCCAAAGCTTCTCCAACTTTTGTCGCTTTAAATCTATCATGTGCAGCTTTAGGATTTGCTTTAAAGTTTTGAAACTTTTGATCTAGTATACCTACTCCCATCTTTACCTTGTCTCCTGCTTTTTTAAAATCTATGCTTTTAGCTTTATCACCTATAGCAGAAAAAACTTTTCCAAAGTCAATACCTTTTGATGGACCCATCGCCGCTCCACCAGTAGCATACCCACCGGACGCTGGTGGTGTATATGATCCAGTTGGTGTAGCATCTGCACCTGGAACTTCTTCTTCTTTTTTGCTTACTGCTCTTGATGCTAAACTGCCAGCGCCACTAGACACAGCACTTGACGCGGCTGCTTTAGCCATTTTAGATGCTGCTGCTTTTTTAGCTACAGCTGCTCCTTTCACAGCTAGTTTCTTAGCTAATACTTTAGCTGTTATTATCGCAGCGGAAATTGGTTCTGACGCTCCACCTTTAGAATCGTAAGTGTCTACCATTTGCGGACCAGCTATATCATCAGTTGGATTGTATTCTAAGTCTGCAGCTGCTTCCCCCATATGCGCGCCTGTATTATCATACATATTTGGACCTTTATTGCTTTTATACATAGAACCACCATCTCTTCTTTGGTGCATAGCAACACCGTGCATAGGAGTATTTTTAGGTTGATTATAAGCCATTGTTTCTTGTTTTATCTTTATTAACGTTTATTATAGATGTATTTAAAACTTTATAAATATATCTATCATTTTTTTCAAATATCTTATTAGGCATATCTTCTTCACCTAACATAATTCGATACATTCTACTTATTAACTGTTTGCACTTTGTGGATACTTTATATATGTGATATTTTTGGGTTGTGCGGTTTCTTTTTCTCCACACGGTAATCCACCCTTGCTTCAATAATCTGTTCCAGCGCCTGTTGTCCCAGCTATAAGAGTAAGTACCTTTTTTAAAATCATCTTTTGTAAACAAATCGATTGCTTCAAGATAGATTAAAAGCTCAAGGTCTGCTTCTTTAATATCACAGGTTTTGCACGCCCATTTACGTATAATCCTGTAATGTTTCAGTAAACTCAATTGTTTCAAGTCAGACGAGCTAATTCTTCGCATGTTTATAAGATAATAACTACGTCGTTTTCTTTTATTATTTTCCAGCTTTTTTTATCTACCTCAATATTGAAGCCTGCGTTTTTATCGTAGTATATAGTATCGCCTTTTTTAATTGCTTCTACTGCTCCTCCGACTACTAGCACTTCTGCTTTTCTATATCTAACATCTTCTCTTTGTGATTCAGCTAGAATTAAACCACCTTTTGTTTTAGTGTTAACTTCTTTTAAAGGTTTTATTGCTATATATTTACCAACTGCTTTCATGCTCTTATATTATTAATTACACAATCAGTTGATAATATGGTTGTGGCTACTGAAGCCGCGTTTAACAATGCGCTTTTAGTAACCAGCAAAGGATCTATTATTCCGGCTTTCACCATATTAACCATATTTCCTGTAACCACATCTAGTCCTATACCTTCTTCTTCGCATTTATTTTGTTGTGATATACCTGCATTTTGTAAAATTAAATTGTATGGTTGTTTTATAGCTTGGTATAAAACTTCTTCACCTATACAATCTGCTGTTAAATGTTGAGCGGCATTTAGTAAAGCTATACCACCTCCTGGTAATATACCTTCTTTAATCGCGGCTTTTGTAGCACATATAGCATCTTCAACCCTATCTCTTTTTTCTTTTAATTCTATTTCAGAACTTGCACCTACTTTTACTATAGCTACTTTTGCTTTAAGTTTTGCAAGTCTTTTTTCTAAACTTATAATCTTGTTTGGGTTTTTTGTTTTTTTAAGTTTAGCTTCTAAGAACTCAATAGTGTGTTTTACTTCTTCATTATCTGATAAGTCAACTTGTAATATTGTATCCTCCTGGTTAGTTATACTTCTCTTACACGAACCTAAGTGTTCTATAGATATTAAATCCATGTCATCACCTAAGTCTTCATTTATTAAAGTAGCACCTGTTACATCACAAAGATCTGACAACACGTCTTTTCTATTAACGCCAAATGTAGGGGCGTTGATAATATTAACTTTTATGTTACCTTTAATTTTATTCATTGCTAATGCAGAAAGTACTTGAGATTCAACTTCTGCAATTATAAGTAGACTTTTGTTGTTTTTTATAACATACTCTAATATATTTTGTATTTTTCTTATATTAGTTATTTTAGATTCTACTATAAGAACTAAGGGGTTTGTTAACTCACATACTCCTTTATCTTTGTCTGTTATAAAATGATTGCTAATTAAAGCTTGATCATATTGAACTCCCTCTACTAATTCTACTATAGTGTTAGGATACTCGTTAGTCTCCATCATTACTATACCAGTTTCATCTACTAGCTTAAATGCTTTTCCTATTACATCTCCTAAAGACTTGTCGTTATTTGATGATATAGTTGCTACTTGATTTATTTTAGCACCTGATACTTTTTTAGTTTTCTTACTTAAGTATTTTACAACTTTATCTACTCCTGAATTAATACCTTCTATTAAAGATCTTGTATCATCTAATAAATCATGTTCTCCTGCTTCTTTTAATATAGCTTTAGCGAGAACTGTAGCGGTTGTAGTTCCATCTCCTGCATCTCTAACTGTTCTTTGCGCTGCCTCTTTAATTAGTGTAGCGCCAATATTTTCTAGTGGATCTTGTAATGTTATTGAATTAGCAACAGTAACACCATCTTTAGTTATTATGGGTTTACCATGTTGATCTTCTAATATTACGCACTTACCACTTGCTCCTAGTGTAGAGCTAACTGCGTTAGTCAGCTTGTCTACTCCAGCTAAAATCTTTCCTCTAGCATCGTCGCCAAAGGAAAGACTTTTAACTAATTTTATATCTTCCATTATATTTAATTAAATTTAATTGTGTTTACTCGAATGTTTTAACTACTTTTGGTCCTTTTAAAAATTCCAACTTTTTACTATAGTGTTCAATAGATCCATCAATAGCAGCTTCAGCGCCTTCCATTGTTTCTCTTCTAGTAACATCCACCCAATCGTTGTCTTCTGGGTGTTTATACTCTGTTTGATAAAATCCATTTGGTAACTGAACAATTCTCCAATTGCTTTTTTCGGTTATATGTTTCCAATGGTTGATCATACTTTGATCTGGTTGTGTAGCAGCCCTAAAGCTACTGGTATATAAAAACGTCATGGTTTATGTTTTTAGGTTTATATAAGTATTCCCCCGCTTTCGCGGGAGAATTATTTTTTTATTCTTCTACAGGTGGTTCTTCTGCTTCAGCTGGTGTGAATGGAGAAGATGATGGATCTGCCACCCATTCATCAATTGTACCTTTAGCTTCTACTCCGTCAACAGATGCTTTTAGTGCTTCTGATGCCGTTGACTCTGCAGTGCTAGCCGTTTCCGATGCCGCCGCTGCTGCCTCATTTGCTTTATCAGCTGCTGTATTTGCGTCTGTTGCTGTAGATGTTGCAGTTTCTGCCGCTGATTGTGCCTCAGTAGCCTTACCATCGGCTGTTTCTGCCGCTGTTGCTGCTTCACCTGCTACTTTTGACGCTGTGTCTGCCGCTGTTTGTGCTTCCTCAGCTAAACCAACAGCTGCTGCAGCTGCTTCAGATGCGTTTGTCGCTTCTTCTGATGCTTTAGTTGCCTTACCGTCAGCTGCTGCTGCAGTTTCTGCTGCATTGTCCGCTGTTTCTTTTACAGTTTCTATTTCCTTAGTGTTAGCATCAGTGTCTTCTTTAACAGACTCTATCTCTTTAGCATTAGCATCAACCTCTTTGTCTAGATCTGTAATGTCACCAGTGTTGGTGTCCACATCTTCTTTAAGGCTTTCAACTTCTTTTTCTAATTCTGTTAAATCTCCAATAGGTGCAGCTTCTAATGCGGCTATTCTTTTTTCAAAATCTTCATTAATTGCAGTTTGAGCCTCCGCGAACTTATTAAATGCCGCACAACACTCTTCTAAAGCTGCTACTTGTTCTTGTAAAGTACTAATAATACTTGTTAACGATGCTATATTCTCTGTATTTACCGCTACAAGTTTTTCTAAAATGTCTAATGCTTCTTTAATATCGGCTAATAAGTTACCAACCGATATTTGTTTGGTCATTTTCTTCTCTTCTGAGTCTGATATTATAATTAAATCAGCATCAGCGGCTTTACTTTTGGTTGGATATGTATATATTATCGCCATTTTACTTTAATTTTAATTTTTTCTCCTGTTTTTCTCTATAATCAGTTCTAGCTTGAGCGTCAGATTTTGGATTTTCTTTAATATATTTTCTAACTAAGCTATTTACAGCTCTTTCTCTTTTTTTAGTTGACTTTTCTGTAGCTTTATTTTCTTTCTTTTTTATATAATTTTTTTTATCGTCTACTTTTTGTCTTTTCTTTCTAGCTTTTTTGCGAATTTTTTCTACTCTAGTGCTATTAGGCTTTTTAGCTTCTTTAATATCTGCTTTAGTTTCTAATTTAGTAGCTCTAGTAGATTTTTTAGCTAGACGCTTAACACTCATGTTAGGACCTTCACCTTTAATACCCATCGTTTTGTATATGCTGTATTCACCATATCCATCTGTAGTATCTTTTTCATGTTGTACCTTATAATCTAAATCAAGAACATTGCCTTCTTTGTCATATTGTAAGTGTTTACCTCTTATTAAATCATCTTGCTGTGGCCCAGCTTCATGTTTAGTTACATTTGGCTCGTCTTCTCTTCTAACAATACCATCTGGACTTATAGATTGGCCAGGTATAGTGTTATTCTTTTTTATAATACTTTTTAACGGCTCGTAAGTTTTGGGCATGTTAGGCTTTTTAACAGCCGTTGCGTCTGTTACAGCTGGTTTCACCTCTATAGATGCTCCATGTCTTTTGCTCTTGGCGCTTCCTGGCGGTATACCACCCATGCTATGTCCGCTTTTTCTATTAAACTTTTTTAAACTCATTAGCTGTAGTATTTACTGTAGTGATTATGTCTTAATACTGGATGCTTTGAATGATAAGCAGCTTCGTCATTTTCTAAATAGTGAAGTCTAGCGCTAGCTGTTAGACCGTTATCATGTGCCATTTTAGCATCGTATGCTTCTGCTGACATAGATGAACCATCGTCAAAAGAAATTGTTGGCACACCTGCTGCATCTCCAAAAGCGCTTTCTGGTAAAGCTGGATTATCCGCATTAGATCTAGTTACATTAGCTTTAGCAAAAGTATCAGCTACCGATGTGTTCCATTCATCAGTTGCACCATTTGCATTTTTTCTTTTATGTTTGTTGGCTCTGCAATCTTCTTTTCTTTTTCCAGATTTTGCCCAACAATGTCTAGTATTTTTTCCCATGGTAATATTTTAAATATTTACTAATTTCTTTTTATGTACATATTATAGTATTTACAGGTAAAACAAAAAATTTACAAGGTACACTGTGACATAAGGTACTTACTAGTATACTTAACTACCTAGTGTCATACATATATTTTAGCCCCGGCATCAGATATATAGAAGTAAAGTGCTGCCCTATCAAAATTTTATTTTGAATTTTTTAACAAAATCAATTTTAAAAACTGGGGTTCCCCATTGTTTTGATATACGATTGCGTATACCCCGTCATAATCGAAATCATATTGCGATCATCATCGCGATGCATTATAAAATAAATTCTATTCTAACTAAAAACATTTAGCATTTTCATTACGATGCACATAGCATTTACGACTTATATAAGATAATATAATAAAGCAAAACAAATAATAATAATAACTTAAAATAAATAACTATGAATAATTTAACTAAAAAACAATCTCAAGAAATTACTAACCTTTATGAAATGCTATCAAACGGCTGGCATTATACTAATCATCCAATGCATTACAAGTTTATGCAACATCATAATGAATTACCTGATTATGAATCATAATTCATTGCACAAACTAAATACGTTACTTAAAAGATAATAATATAAACTAATAAACTAAATTAATAATAAATAAATATAATAACTATGAAAACTAATAATTTAACTACTAAAAGATTCGTAATAAGAAAATCTTTAATCGGCGAAAACGCTATCATTACATTCACTAATAAAAAAGGTATTACATATACTTATAATCATGACGAAATATACTCACTATTTCAAGAAAAGTTTGAATCAATGAATTGTTTTCAAGAATACAAATCTTATACTAACTCTAACATTGTACCTAAATTCTGCAGAGAATACGCTACAATTAATGAGTAGTAACATGTGACAATAGCCTGTTACTATTTATATACTAATAGGCTAATGTCATATAACACTTGAATAATAATATATTCAATATCTATGTAAGATAATGAGAACTCATGTGTTACCACCTATAACTAAAAATAATATATAAACTAATTAACACCTTTAATATGCTAATATTTTTCACAATACCACCAGTAATAATATCACTATTTATTCTTTATGATTTCATTAGTGATTACACAAACTAATCACGATTAAGTAAAGATAATATAATAAACAAAACATGTAGTTGATAGTCATACTTTAGCATGTATAAATAATACGAACACTTGACTCAGCACAAAACTTTAAAATTATAACTATGTTTGAATTAGAATTTATACCTAAAAATAAAAATGAAGAATCTACTTGGCTATTACACGAGTCAAAAGAATTAACTCAAGAACTATTAGACTTTATAGAAAATGAGTTTGAAGATAATATCAGTGACTTTGACAAAGTAATTGTTTATGAAGAAGAATGTTATAATTTACCAATAAATATTATAAATCTTTAAAATCACAATGCAAATACGAATGAGTAAAGATAATATAAACATAACAATTAAACTAAACTTATGAAAAAATTAAACCTTATACACTCAATCTTAAATCACAAAAACCTATTTAAACCTCAACCAAAAACAGGCAATAATTACTCAGACCCTATTACTCCAAATATGCTTTGCTCTAATTATTTATTTAAC
>Ga0209232_1000473_pt1 | contig 24543 bp, 37 predicted proteins | sample ETNvirenome_2_60_FD_184066 | JGI IMG/M metagenome (GOLD analysis project Ga0209232, IMG submission 184066) | Marine viral communities from the Pacific Ocean - ETNP_2_60 (SPAdes) (version 2) | ecosystem: Environmental > Aquatic > Marine > Oceanic | place: Pacific Ocean | collected 2013-06-22
TTAGGACTTTCTTTAGCTCTATCGCTAGTAGAACTTTCTATGTTATTAATCCATTCTTTTAAAAATTTTTTAGAAATAGTATTATTCTTAACAAAAATATAACTTCCTAAAAAAGGGACTTGTTTATTTTCTTCACCTCTATGGCATAATTGAATAGGTTGTTCTTTAGGGAAAAGATCATAAAAATCTCTCACTACTATACAATCAGCATCAAGCATAACTGTATCGGTTTTATATTTATTAAGAGTTTCTAAAAGAAATTTAGTTTTAGTAGTAACTACTTCTTGCCAACCTTCCCCCCACGTACCTCCTTTATTAAACTCAGTATTTAAGTTAGTATCTAAAATAATAGTTTTATCTAAACTTCTAATAAATTCTCTGTCTTCTTTTTTTAAACCAGTATCAGCTACTACAATTAAATTTACTTTATCTAAATTTACTGTATTAAATATAGATCTTAAAAGCATTTTGCCATAAGGAAAGTATGAGTTATTTAAACTAAAAAATATATTATAATTTGCCATAAAGTTCTTTATAAGTTCTTTCCATCCAATACTCTACGTGACGAGGATTTTTAGGAATAGCGTTAAAATGATAAACCCATCCTGCTTGTAAAAATATAAGCTCATCAGGAAACCAAGCTCCTTCTATATGAAGGAGAGATTTTCTACAAAGGTCCTGAAGATTATAACATTCTGGAAGATAATTAATATCCTCCTCGAACTCTTTTGCAAGATAGTTTATAATAGTTTGATCAGTTCCTGCTTTTATCTTTGCACTTAATTCATAAATAGTTTTATGATTCTTAGTATAGTAATCCTTAACGTAGTTATAAAAAGGTATTTGGTCTTTTGAAGTTATCTGGAATCCTCCGTTAAAGTACTTCCATGGTATTACTCTATCTTTACCTTTAAACAAGCTATCACCCCATTCGTTAATACTTCTAGTAGTCCATTCATAACAGCCATTATTAACTACTACACTAAATTTATTATTAGTCTCATTAAAGAAGTTAGGACAGTCTGGGTGTACTATTGTATCAGCATCTACTACTAATACTTGATCATACTCTATATTACTAGACTGCAATATATCATGTACCCAATACCTTTGTAGAGTTACTTTCATTTGAGTAACTGGGACCATAGGGTCAGTCCATTCAACTACTTTTATGTTATCAAACTTTTCAGCCCATTTAGACCAAGACCATACTGAGTAATGGTAAGGAGTATTCCTACCATCACCTGCATTTATATTTGGAATAAATACTATATTTGCCATGGTTCTATTCTTTCAAATCTTTTATCAGCAGGATTAGTTGGAGAACATATCTTAAGAGTAAATCCTTTCTTATCTAGCCAATCATATAATTGAGGAGTAGTATTAACTGAATCTTCTGTCTTTTGCTCCTCAGGAGAGTTTACTTTAAATGAAACTGTATCATCATTATAGCTATGAGCTCCGGTTCCTAAATCCCATCCTATAGTTATTATTTCTTTACAGCCAATAAGTAAAGCCATAGGAATAGCCTGTTCATACATAATAGAGGTACCCCACCAGGTTTGAGGTTCTTGGCTGAGCATAAGTAACTTATCGAAATCAGCAGCTTTATGAATACTCTCTTCATAGTTAATAGTAGGAGGATTAACTACAGGTACCCATAAGTCAACCGGGTGAGGTTTAATCGCTAGTTTTTTAGTTTGGTCTTCTACATAAGATAAAGATAAACCATAAAAAATTATACAGTCTAAATTTTCATAATTATAACCATTATACTTATCAAAGTTATAAGTATTAACTATATGAAAATCAGATTGACCTTTCACTTTATCGTATGCTTGTTTGACTGATAGAATTACTATATCTTCTCTGTTATATAGTTTCTCTAAATCATATTCGTTTAATGAAGGTCCAGGAGCTAGTATAACAGCTTTTCTTCCTTCAAACGAATCTTTAAGAAGTTCTAATCTTTCTTGAATAGTTTCAAGCTGTAATAATTTATTTTTTATTTTCTTAGTTAAAGAGTTCATCTTTTAATATTGTATTTGCTTCTGTGGTGTTATTAAATATTTTACCTACAAGTTGGGGTAAGTCTTCCCACTTATAACCATTACCTGGAGATATCATATGCACATCCTCTCTGGTTAATACTTCTCCTATAAGCATCTTATGCTTTAGAGCTAAAGATCGTTCTAACTTAATTTTAGTATCTTCTACTACTTCTTCTCTAAACATGTCCCAGTCCCCTAAACTAAATTCTAAAGATCTAATATCATGTACCATGTTATGGAAAGTAACCATATCAGCTGATCCTTTATGATCAGATCCTTTCATATTGACATCTAACGTAACATGCTTTTCTATTATCTTAGCTCCCATTGCTACTGCAGCTACTGGGATATGAGTACCTAAAGAATGATCTGAGTATCCTATAGTATAGGAAGGATAATGATCCTTAAGCCATTGAATAGTAACTAAGTTTAGTTTAGTATATTCAGAAGGGTATTGTGATAGACAGTGGAGTATAGATATATTAGCTTTACCTACGTCTTCAAATATCTTAATAGCATTATGTAAATCGCTTTTTGAAGCCATACCAGTAGATAGTATAACATCTTCAGGTCTTGCTGCAATAGCATTAATTAGAGGAATATTAGTTAAATCTCTTGATGCTACTTTGATCTTATCTACTTCAACCATATTAAGTAGAGTAAGAGTTTTTACCGAGCAAAACGTTTGTACGAACTCAAATCCTTTTGATTTAATATAATTACCTAACTCAGCATGATCTTCATAAGATAACTCTAAAAACTCTCTATGCTCACCATATGTTTTACCGAAACTATTATTACCAGTATAAGGCTTACTCATTGCTTCTTTAGATAGCTCTTCAGATAAATCTCTTTTAGTTAGTTTAATAGCATTACATTTATTAAATCTATTGCCAGTAATCTCATCATAGCTATACTTATCAATATGGTCTATAAGTTTTTTAGCTATATTGATATCACCGTTGTGATTCTGACCTATCTCAGCTATAATATAAGTTTCATCTTTACTCTTTACAAAGCTCATATTTCTTCTATTCTTTTAGTCTTATCACAAATTAATAAATCATAAGCAGGTTTTTCACCTACTATTAACTTATGGTATTTAACTCCCCAAGTACCTAATTGTTTAAGAGTTAACCTATAGTATTCATCTCTCTTATCTTTATGAACTGATCCTCTAGCAGTATAGTAAGTTATATTATGACCGTCATCAAATAAGTCATTTACTTTATCTATATTAATCCATATAGGTCTGGCTAAATGATAATCTCTAGGACCATTTAAATCGTAATCACATATAGTTTCGTCTATGTCTACGTATATTTTCATTCGCTTACTGCTCTTCCTTTATCTTTCTCCCAATCCTTTTCCGGACGAACATCTAAATTAGTCTGCCATCCTCCTTTAATAGTATGTAAATCTAAATCGAATCCTTCAGCAAATTTAAGTAAAGCATTTACATCTTTAGGAAAGCAAGTACCACCATATCCTAACTTACCGTCAGGGCCTGGAACGTCCATATGACTTTCTCCTATACGTCCATCAGAAGCAAACCCGTAGAGTGCTTTATCCCAATCAGCTCCTATCTTATCAGCTAATAATTTATATTCATTTATAATCGATACTTTAGTAGCCAAGAAACAATTATTCATATACTTAACTAGCTCAGCTGTAGTAGTATCGGTTTCAATAATATGTCTATTCTTAAATCTATATTCAAATAACTTTCTAACCTTTTTAGTTAGTTTAGGAAGACCTCCTAATATAATTCTAGCTTGACAAAGCATATCTAATTTAGCTTTCCTTTCGGTTAAAAACTCAGGACTAAATACTATATCTAACTTAGGGTACATAGACTTTAATTTATTAGTAGTACCAGGAAGTATAGTTGACTTTATAATATATGTTGGACCTTTTTTAAGTTTATCGAATACTGAATAGATATATTTTAGATCTTGTGCTCCGTCCATACTCATAGGAGTAGGTACACAAACAAATACATAATCGCATTCAAATAAATCTTCTAACTTATGAGTAGACTTAAGAGGATCTATATCGTAAACTCTTACTTCTACTTTTGATGAAAAAGCAAATACTTGACTTTCACCAACAAAACCGTTGCCTATAACTCCTACTTTATACATCTCTTTTTACTATAATATACGAAATCTTTTCCTTTATTCCAAACTTAAGGTCTAAATCTCTTATACAATTCTTCAGCGACTTCAAACTGCCACTCGTAATCGATATCGAATGCTTCTAATTCATTCATTTTAAATAATTTTATTCCTCCTGGTTTAGTGAAGTCGCCCATATATTTATAGTCCTTAATTATATTCATTGGGGAAGCATATAAAACGTGAGCAGCTTCATAGGTAGGCTCTACTGCTTTAGTATTTAGAAGAGTTTGACCTTCAGGCCAAGGTGTAACCATTATACCATCTTTATTCCAATAGTACTGTTTTTTCTCTATAACTGCAAATAAATTATCTTCTTCTTGTTCTATAAACTGTTTAACAAATGCATCTATAGTTTCAACCTTTAAAAGAGGGTTACATGCAGAAATAATAATAACATATTTATGAGGAAGCTTATCATGCCATTCAAATATTTTAGTAATATCTGAATCATTATTAGCCGATTCTCTACTTCTTCTAAACGTTCTTATGTTACGTTTAGTATTAGCTTCTTCAAATAATTCATCTTCATAAACAGATGCGTAAATATTTTCAGAAGGAATAATTTTTGAGGATAATAATTTGTCTAAGACTATACCAAATAGGTTTGAACCTGCAAAAGGTCTTAACATTTTATTCGGGACTCTTTGACTATTTAACCTTGCTTGAACTATAAAAACCGTATCGTCTAATTTTGAAACCATTAAGTAAGGTTAACTGATCTTTCTCTTTTAATTTTATTTGAGACTGGTTTAGCTAATTTGCTTTTAAACATATCTCCTTTAACAATATAAGCATAATTTTGTTTAGAAGCAACTATATAATTAGAAGAATTATCAGAACAAAACTTTTTAATAAGAGATAAAACTGAGTTCTTCTCGATAGAAAACATATCAAATACATCTTGACCTTTTACATTTGGGCCCCATTTAGTATCAATAACAATAATAGAACCATTATCTATTTTGTTAAAGGTTTTTTTAAGAGCTGATTTTATAAGATCTAATTCCGGAAGACTTATGAAAGTGATAGCTGGTTTAGTAGATCTTAAGACTGGTTCAAGATGTTCATCTACTAGTCCAAACTCTATTTTAGTATCTAAACTAGCTTTATTTAAAGCATTATTTTTAAAGTCCATTGCCCATCTTGGATGAGTCTTTCCTCCGTACTTATTAAAAGTATCAAATGCAATAAAATTTCTCGGTCTAGTAGTATTTGATAATATATAGTTTAGCATCAAGTCGCTAAATTTGCCTTTCCCAAATCCTATATCTAAAATAGGACCGTCAACATTATCAACGTTCTTTAAAATAGTATGTAGCTCCATGTATATAAATAGTATTATCTAGGGTTAGGAACTAATCTAAAAGTACAAGCAGGTCTACCATTAATTATAGGCATACCGAACTCATCATATTCTAACGTTTTAACTTTTGTTCTTTTATTTTTGAATCGGCCTACTAAAATAGTATCGCCTACTTTAACATCTATTTTTATCATAATGTACTGTAATAAGCATTCTGACGTTCTTGTCTATCTATATTCTTAGGGTGCTTTAGACTAAACTCAGGTTCAGCAGGTAGTACTGAATAAGTTTTGTAACCTTCTAATACTTCATGAACTTTATTTTTCCATTTTATTTCAGGTATATTTTTCCATAAACGCCATTGATAATCAGGAAAGTTAATCCAACCTTTATCATTGACCTCCCAGCCCCACTTTTGAATATGTTCATTAGTTAAACCATTAACTGTATTAATTCTAGGAACTAAGTAAACTTCATTGTCAGGATTATGTTGTATAATTTTAGGAAGATATTGGATAAGATATTCGTTTGGTAGTTCGTCTGCATCTATTTGAAATATAAAATCCCCAGAGCATAATGATGTAAGCTTATTTTTCCAATCGGCAAAATGATTATCAAACTTACCAGGATACCACATAAAGTCTAAGTTAACACTTTTAGCTCTTAAAAAAGTTTCTATTTCTTCATCACCGTTAACCTGATCATATAGTACTATTATTTCATCTTCATACCTTTTATGCTCTAAAAGAAAAGATATGAGTCCTTGTATCTCTACAAATTCATTACATACTGTTATAGCGTAACTTATTTTCATATACTTTATTCATTCTTCTACATCATAGAATCCTATAACTTCAAGTGCATCCATAAACCCTCTACTACTATCAAAATGAGCTATATTAGCCATATCCATTTTAAAAGTTTGACCTTTAGGGTACTTACCTGATTCAATTTCTTCATTAGTTAAATCTATTGCCTTGACAGCAGCCCATTTCCAATCTTTAGTTGACTTACCATCAGCAAAAACCATACCCTTACCGGGTAAAGTAATAGTAGCTGGAAACCATGCTCTGTTATTTTTATCTATATGCATTAGATCTTTATAAAGCTCAGGAGACGTTTCTAAAGTATTCTTAACTAAATCAGAATCTTTATCCATTTTAGTTGATGTACTATAACCACTACCAAAGCACATCCAAGTTCTTATTTCTTCTCCGTCTTGTTCGAATCTTTGTTCATAACAAGCATTACTACCAAAAGGTCCTTCTACTAATTTATCTTGATTCATCTAATTTTAATTTAGGAAGCTTGAACTCAGGCTTATCTTCTTTAACTTCTAGTTTAGGAAGATTAAGTTCAGGCATATTTAACGGTACTTGTACTGCCATTTGAGGTATATATTTATCGAATAACTCCTCTAACTTATCTTTCATTCTTTCAAAGGAAAATTCTTTTTTAATAAAAGCTGCCTGTCTTTTAGCAGGTACTATATATTTTTTATAATGCTTAAATATTTCTTTATAAGCTTTACCTACCTGACTATCATCTGGTTTAAACCATTGAGCGTCTGGGAGTATCATATTTTTTACTACTGCTGTTTGATCTACTTTCTCTAATGAACCTCCTATAAGTAAAGACATATCAGGTTTGAGAAAATCAGTTTGACCTGACCAGCCTGAGCAGATAATTGGCTTCTTAGTCAAAGCAAACTCAGCTAAAGGTCTTCCGAAGCCTTCACCCTTAGTAAAGCTTACCATAGCTTTAACTTTAGGATGATTATATAATTCGTTCATTTCACTATCAGATACTTCTCCATGAAATAAGTAAATATTAGGAAGTTTACCATTGCATGTTTTTCTTATTTGATCTATTTGATCTAATATCATTTCTCTATCTATAATAGAGGTACCTACTTTCATAGTTTTTAATATAAGAGCAGGAGGATTAGTTTTATTCTTAAACGTTTCGTAAAAACTTTTTATTAAGTATCCTATATTTTTTCTATCATGACCAAGTTGACCTTGCATCCAGTGACCTACATTTAGAAAACAAAACGATTCTTTTATGGACGATAGGTCTAACTTACTATTAGTCGGAAAATACTTATCCAACATAACTCCTTCTAATAAAACTTCTACAGGAGTAGTTAAAGTTAATTTACTTTTTTGTTTAGTTTTCTTATCTTCTACATCGTAAGTAGTTTTTTCAAATACTGTCTTAGAATGATTAGAAGATGTAAGTACTAAATCCATATTATTTACTCCTTGTATCCAAGAAGGATCAACAAGAGTAGTTTCCATACCAGCTGTTACTCCAATATTATACTTACCTACTTTCTGAAACTCATTAGGAACAGTAATCTGAATCCATATATCAGGTTGGTTAGAAAGTTTAGGAACTACTAATGACCATAACTCATCTTCGTTATGATCTAAAAGATAACCAAATCTAGTATTACCCCATCTTTGAGATATGATCTGTACGTTATATTTATCAGTCAGTATAATAGCTTTGACTAAGTCTCTTGCTCTTGCTCCATAACCAGAGTAAGTATCTATAGGACAGCTAACTGCTATAGTTGGTTTATTCATTTTAATAACCTATTAATTTATGTTCAACATACTTGGAGGGTCTTTCACCTACCTTAATTATATCGTAAGCAGGTCTAGGAGTAAAATTATCCCAAGCTTTCTCCATACATTCTTCTATCTTCTTACTCATATTGATAGCTGACATACTAGCTTCTTTAGATAAAGCCCATTCACGGCCAGCTAGACCTCTCTTAGATCTTTCCTCTTTACCCAGGTCATATACTTTCTTTAATGCCTGAGCTGCATCTTCAGCAGAGCATCTATCATCGAATATGTAAGGAGTTAAAGGAGAACCTGCTAGAGCAATATTATTAGGAAATATAGGTTCAGCCCATTCACCATGCTTCTTATATGTACCTCTATGGTTAGAAGGAAAATTAGCATCGAAGTCTATCCATTCACCTTTTTCATTTTCAAATCTACATTGATCTTGCATTCCTCCTGTAACATTAGGTATAATCATCGTACCTGCCATCATACTTTCAGTCAATGATAATCCCCATCCTTCATTAGAAGACATTAAGAGAGTAACATCAGCTATATTATAAAGTAGATTCATATGAGGAGGTGCTAATCTATCTTCACAGAAGTATATATTAACATATTCAGGATCAGTCAATGCTTCTTTTACAGCACGTAGATCTGTACCATGATCAGACTTTACTTCAGTCTTAAGTATCAAAGCACATCTTTTAGCTTTTTCTTTACCTATAAGATCACAGAACTGTCTAAATGCTAATATAGTATCACCTGGTCTTTTTCTATGAATATTTCTTGAATTAAAAAATACTATAAAATCTATGTCCTTTCCTCTTAATAAATCTTTTCTAAACTTTACAAATTCTTCTCCTGATTTATCTATAGGACTAAATACTTGATCGTCTATTCCATGAGGAACATATTCAATAATTTTATTCTTGGCTTCTTCTCCTAAAACTAATTTATTAATATTTTTAGTTTGTTTAGAGATAGCCATTAATAAGTCTACTGAGTTATAATAATTTTTATTATAGTTAGGTGCAGGATAGTCATCCCATATATTTAACCAAAAAATAGGTATCTTACTTCTAACTTCTCTTTCGATTTCAAATAACCATATCCAGTATCTAGGGTCAGTAAAGATAAAAATAGCGTCAGGCTTTTCAGTCTTTAGTAAGCCTCTAACTTGATTAGCATCTCCATAGCCGTTATTTGGAAGTACTCTTACAGATGCATCATCTATGTTCAGTCTTTTATTAATATCGTCAGATAAATCTAATACTTTGCCTATTTCAGGATGCTTAAGAGCTGCTCCTAAATTAAACCAATTGTACTTATGCGAAGTATTTACTACAAACTCTCTTGCCATAGTAGCGATTCCAGAATGCATACGAATATCATCGCAAAGAAGAAGTATATTTTTTCTATCTGCTTTTTTAATGTGTCCTTCCATTATAACCTAATTGAATTTTGTTTATGTAGTTTTTCTCTAAACTCTTTATCAGTAAGATAAAGAAAAATACTACGATCAGCAAGCTTTTTAAAAGAAAAATTATTCTCCAAGCATGATACTTTAAATTTAGTGTAAAGAGGTTGAGTAATTTTAACCGAGGTAAGTTTTTCGTCTTTTTTCATAACAATATATACTTATATATTTATATATAAATAGGCTATAAAACGAAAATATCAGCACAATGGTCACATTTTCCTATAGGAGACTTACAATCATAAGATTTTTTTATATACTCTCCATTATCATCTATAACGTCATTTATAAATTTATCCATAGATTCTATTACTGCTTTAGTTTTCCTAGGACCAGAAGATGGACTAAATTGCTGTACTCTTTTTTGCATAGAAGCAAACTCAGCTTCAGCTGGTACTCTTCTTTTAACTATAAAGAACTCTACTTCTATTTTATCTTTGTCTATTCCAAATTGTTTAGCAAAGAACTCTCTGTATAAAATTACTTGAGCAGTTAGATTAGGATTCTTCTTTTGAGCATCTCTCCAGCCTGAGGTAGAAGTTTTAATATCTACTATAGTCCATCTATCGGTATTAGGATGGTAAAATACTAAATCAACTAATCCTTTAAATACTACTCCAGGTTTAATCTCTTGATATAGTAAAGTTTCAATACCAGCAAGCATCATAGTTTTAGAAGTAAAGTATGCACCTCTTTTCTTTTTAAGAAAATTTAGTATATGCTTACCTTCTATCCAAAATTTAGTAAGTTCTTCTTGAGAAGAAAAATGTGTATGACCGTTTTGAGCTTTACCTTGTTTATAAGCTTGAATCATATTTTCATACAATAACTTATCTAAGTCCATCTCCATAGCGTTTTTAACTTTATCATGGTATAAGACTTCTAACCACTTCTGTATAGTTTCATGCATAGCAGTACCAAAGCAAGTATAGATATTCTGCTTAAAAGGAACTAATCCTCTTAAATATTGCATCTCCCATAGCTTAGGACATTTATTGTAAGTACTTAAAGAGCTATACGAAATATGTTTATACTTCTTAGGTTGCTGTTTGATTTTACTCTCCCAAACTTTCTTAACTATCCCTTTCAGCTTCTTCGCCATAATCTCTTTTTAAATCTTTCTTTGCTTTTTCGTAATCGAATGAATTTTTTCTTAAGTATGGATAAAAATGCTTTTCTTCCCAATGCATTCTATAGTCATAACCGTTTTCAAATTCCTCATAGCATTGACTGCACATGATAATTTTTTTACCCACATCATTTGTCTTTCCACTTACCTTTGAAAACTATCTGACTTATTATTCCGTAGTTAGTTATATCTTGGAAAGTATCTATTAAAGTCTCATTCTGAGCTTTGCGATTAGTAATAATCATATTCTTCCATCTGTTAATCTTATCAGATAGTCTATACCATAAACCAGTCATAGCAAAGTCAGTCTCTTCTTGATTAACTAACTGCGTACCGGCAGATACATTACCCATCCCATAATCAAGATGCTTTTTAGCAAACAGTTCAAACTGCTCTTCTACTATTTCTGCATACGCTTTATAGATAGTAGGGTACTCTTTCTTTAATATTTCTTTAGCTGTCATAGTATAACTTGTTTATATAAAGATAAGAAAAAAAAATTAGATTAACAAATTATTTCTAACTTTAAATGAGAATCTTTTATCTTTAAAGTCTTTTTTATAAAATAAAGCTGTTAAAGCTATTTCGTTAATAGTAGGAGAGGAAGGGTCAGAAGATTCAATAATAATAGTTTTAGAAGTATTAGGAAACTTACTAGAGTCATATCCATATTTTTTAAGATTAAAATTAGCTTTTAATTCGTAATTATTAAGTAAAGATATCATGTCTTTTATTTGTTGATCAAGTTGTTCAAAATAATTATCAATTACATATATAGATCTAAAAAATACTTCTAACATAATATAATCTTTACCATTAAAGTTTCTTTTAAGTAAAAAGTAATTTAACCAATGATTAGGAAAAAAGTCTTTAAGTTCTTTATGTTCGTTAAAAATTTTAATAAATCTATTTGAATAACTACCTTGAAGGTCTAATAAGAAAAAGTTTTCATTTGTTTTATCTGTAAACCATTTTAAAATAAAAAATCTACCTTTACCTGGATGAACGGTAGGTTTACCGTAAAATGGGGAGTAATATAAACCTATTGGATCATCATAACCGTTATTTTCTATATATTGTTTAAGTAAGTAAGGCATTCTTGGAAATGCAATTACCTTATCTCTAATTAAAATATCAGGATAACTTTTAGCTAAATCTACTTTTAGTGCTGGGTCAGTAAAATTACAGTCTTCTAAGCTGTTAAATTTTTTTTCTTTATAAACGAATAGAAAAAAGTCTCTAATAATACTTTTAATTCCGTAATGATGATTAATACTATCTTTAAACTTTTCATTATAACTAAACTTACATTCAATTTCATCTAAGTCTAAATTTATATATCCTATCTGGGCTTGTTTTTCTTTTTTATATTTCCAGAAATCAAAACCTGTCTTAGAATGTTTATGCAAAATAGGTTGCCAAGCCATAAATTAATTTATTTTAACTTCGTCTAATCTAAAATTTGTACCTAACATATGATGAGTAGAAGCTTTAGGATCATTAGACCAGACTAATACTTCTGGATCTTCATATAAGAAATCACAGTTCTTACAATAATCTATATCATCAAATCTTTCTTCTCTATGAGCTTGTCTTAACTCTTCATACTCTTTTCCGTAGTATATCTCTTCTAAAGTTTGATCTGACATATGTCCTAAAACACTTTTACTCTCATTCGGAGGACCTAATGTTTGACAGCATGGAGTTATAGCTCCTCTTAGTCCATTATTACCTCCTGACCTTACAGTTATCTCAGGTGCAAAAGGCCTTCCACAAGTCCGTCTGGTAGATTTGTCTCTTTCGTATCCTGGTTCGTAGTTTCCTGACCAGTTGTGCATCTTCCAAATGTAAGCAGTGGTTCCGAGTTCGTCAATAAAATTTTTTCTATATTCATTTACTTCGTAATCTATATTGTCATTATCTAAAATAAGATGGTAGCTTGATACTTTAGTAGCAGCTCCTGTTTTATTAATATACGAAATAGTTTCCTTAATATTACCTTTTAGTAAAGAAAAATTATCTTTAGACATCCATTTTTCATAAAGAGAATCATTATAACCTATACAGCTAAATCTTATAAAAGATAGGCCTTCATCTATAGCTTTCTTCATCCTATCACCAGTAGTAAAGCTTCCGTTAGTATATGCGTAAGTCTTAAATCCTCTTTCAGTACAAGCTCTTACATACCTCCATAAGTCTTTTGCCATAAATGGTTCTCCTGAACCTTCTAAATCTATAATAGGATTACCGGGCAGTTGATCTAAAGTCTTTTCAAATAGATCTAAAGGCATTTTTCTTACCCAGTCGTGACCTCTTCCGGTAGATTGAGGACACATTTGACATTTATAGTTACAACCTCCGAAAACTTCTATAACAGCTCTTTCAAGATCTGGAACCTTATAAGTATCGGATAATATTGTCGTCATCTATGTCTTTTTTATCTACCCATTCAGTATTGCCGTTAGATAATTTAGCACGTACTTTAGAGGGAGCATTCTGTAAGACTCTTTCTACTTTAACATCAGCAGGTTTATCGTCTACTACTTTCCAGTCTTCAGGAGCTTTAACTACTTCTGCTTTAACTTCAATATCTTTAGGGTCATCATCTATATCATTAAATATATCTTTTTTTGATTCTATCTCACCATATAAATTTTTTCTATTAGCATGATCGAATGCAAAGTTAGCTGCTACTACTAAAGATATAGCTAAAGGATCGAATACAAATATGATTACTAGTAAAAGTATATTAATAATCTTATCCATAGGGGTACCAGTTAAACCTGATAAATACTGTAATGGTCCTAACTCCCCTACTGTATCTGAGTTATTTTGTAGTGCTAATATTTTTAACTGAATAGTTTGTAAGCTATCAGCTGCTACTGTTCTTTTCGCATTAACCTCTTTACGATTTTCTTCTTCCACTCCAATACGCGATTGAGCCAATCGAAGTTCAGCAGTGGAGACGGTTGATCTAAGGCCGCCCACAGCCGATGTGTCCCGTACTTGGATCGAGGTAGCTTTAGCATTAGAGAGAGTACTAATATTGCCAGATATTCTTTCAAGTTCTGTATCATAGCGTAAAACGTCATCTTCATAAAACTTTGCTTTATTTTCTAAAAACTCTATTTGATTTTCATTAACTACTAACTTCTGATACGTTTCTTGATATGCTGCAGATAAAAATCCATATATACCCATACTAGTAATAATTACTAATATAAAAGCAGCGATACTAAGATACGCTCTAAGAAGCTTATTTATGGTATCCCAATACTGATATAGAAGAGAAGCTATAACTAACTTAGCTACTTCTAATGAACCAGCCATTATTATAACCTCAAAGCTAGCTCCAGCAAATAGTTTAGATAGACCACTTACTGAATAGAAAGCAGCAGATGCACTAACTGATAATGCAGAAAGTGCAATAATAGATGGAAAAATATTCCTCTGTAGTTTTTTAATCATTTTATTATAAGTAAAGCAGTTGCAACTACGCCAACTGTTGAACCAATCTGGTACAACTTCTTTGCCCTAGCTTGCCTTTTAAGCTCTTTCTGTAACTCTTTAGAAAGCTCACTTGCTTTAACCATTTGAGAATCTTTGTTCTCGATAATAGACTGATAATTTTCTACTTGTGTTTTTAAATTAGCTACTAACTCTCCTTGAGTAAGAAGCTTGTTGTTAGTTTCTGTTAGAATGAATTGCATTGTCTGCATTTCTTCTGACAAACCATCAAACTGAATTAGATCTTTAATTACTAACTTAGCTATAGGCTTAGTTAATTGAATCTGACTGTCTGTAACGTTTTGCGAAAAACTGTTCCAACTCATCATCACCGAAAAGATCAACAGCATCAAGCTGTTTCTGTGTTTCCCTTTTGATAACATAAATTCTAGAATTTAATTGTTTTATCCTTTTATCGGATTCATTTAATTTACTTTCTAAAGAATCCGCTTGGAATTCTAATTTATCATTTTTACTATGTAAAGAATCAACTTTGGCTTCTAACTGCTTAATCATTCTTTCATAGTTTTCTACGTCAGTTTTTAAATTATACTTAGTAAAAACTATATTATATACTATAACCACACCGATGGCTACTAGTATATAGGGTAATATTTTTTTTAACATAATCATAATATAGTAATTATATTTCGATTACGCAACTAATGCTTTCTGGAATGCTTTCCAGTTAAATGCTTTTCCAGGATCCGTTTTACCTTTTCCTTTACCCCTTACGTGATCTCCTGATACGTCAGAATGTCTTACTACTCTAGATGCAGGTATATTATACTTCTTCATCCAAAATTTAAAGACTTTTACTGTCATATCAAACTGTTCCTTAGTATATGTTCCAGGAGTCTTGATAGCTTTACTAAATGAAGCATAATCATGAGTTCCTGCTACTAATAATTCCACCCCCAAATAATGAGAGTTCAATCCTGATACTCCTTCATGTAAGGATTTACCTGCATGAAATGCTTTACCAGGAGTTTCTACCATTTTATCGTAAGTACCATCTGGTTTAATAAAACCATGAACAGATAGTCTTATTCTAGTTAGAAAATCTTTTGCATACATTTTCTTACCGTCGTATACTAAATATTCAGCCATACTATGAAGTATGATTCCTTTAGGTCTGATAGGCATATTAAAAGTTATCTAGTTCGTCATCGTTTTCATCACAATCAGGACATGGAGGACACTCAGGTGCTGGTGCATAGTCTGGTTTTCCATCCATATTCACATCGTTGCCATTAAACCAGAAATCTATTATTCTAGAATATGAGCCTAAAAATGCTCCTAATACTAATAATAATACTTCTTTCCATTCTTGATTTATAGTAGGTTGTTCACCACCTTGTAAGATAGCTGAGCCTATTCCTAGCATAATTAATAAGAATGTAGTTAATACTACAGAAGTAATTATAAATCTATTTCTGTTAGCATTCTTTTGTTTTTGGGATAATTCTTCCATTGTAATATATTTTATTTATATAAATAGTTAAAAACTTAATCTCCCGCCTATTGTAAAAGTTTTCATAGTAGGAAAGTCTTCTGCGGTAGATTCTATAAAATTAGCTCCTATGTTAATTCCAAACCTTTTTGTAAGAGCATAAGTAAAATTAGCACCCCCTATAATCATTATATCTTTATTCCAGAACGTATCATGCTGATACATATCAAATGAAAAGAAAGGACTTGATGCTGCTAACATAGGACTTATAGATAACCTATCAAAGTTAAAAGGTTTAGTATAGAAAGCAGTTAAAGAAGTACTTACTAATTGTTGATCGAAATATAAGTTTCCATCTCTAACATCTACTTCTAAAGAAGTTAAAGTAGCACCAAATGCTACTCCAGCCACACTTCCTTTTTTACCCATAAATACTTTACTATGATTCATCATAGCAACATAAGTAGTAAAACTTTTCATTATACCTAATGAGGCTGAATATACTCCGTTTACTCTTCCTTCTTTATTAATATTTACTTTAGAGTAATTAGCATTCAACATAAACTGTTTAAGGTTATCATAAACCATTAAATTAACTCCGTAGGTTTTATCACCCATCAATGAAGATTGACTTATACCGAACATAGCAGCCTGGGAGAATCCTCCTGTAGGCATTTCTTGGGATAATACATTTGCTGTAACGATAGGAGGAGCAAGGTTTCGTTTTTTCTTTTTCTTCTTATCGTCCTCCTCTTCATCTTCGTTGCTGCTTTCCTCTTCTGAGTCTTCTTCTTCAGATTCTTCATCTTCATCGGATTCAGACTCTTCTTCAGTCTCCTCTTCTTCAGATTCTTCTTCTGAGCTCTCGTCAGATTCTTCTTCTGACTCCTCTGACTCTGATTCTTCTGATTCTTCGCTTGATTCTTCTTCGGTGGTTTCTTCTTCTGATTGTTCATCTGTAGATTCTTCTTCGGTTTCTGATTCATTTGATTCTTCAGTAGTCTCTTCTGATGATTCTTCAGATGAAGTCTCTTCAGTAGATTCTTCTGTAGTGCTTTCCTCAGTAGTGGATTCTTCTGTAGAAGTTTCCTCTGTAGTAGTCTCTTCAGTAGATGTCTCTTCTACTGCTGTTTCTTCTGTTGTAGCTTCTTCTGTTGTTGATCCTTCATTTCCTGAAGATCCTGATTCAGTGTTTGATGATTCGGTCGAAGAAGCTTCTGTACTTGTGCCTTCAGTAGAAGTAGTTTCGTTTGATGTCGATTGATTCGAGCTAGAGTTGCTTTGTTGACTAGACGAATTCGATGTATTTCCTCCTGATGTTGTCGCATTATTTCCTTGGCTAGTAGTATCTGGTCCAGTACTAGTTGTAGTCGGTTGAGATGTAGTAGTATCCGGTGGAGTAGTAGTTGCAGCTGGAGTAGTAGGTGCTGGGGTAGTCTGCGGAGCACTCGGAGTAGTAGTTGGAACATTTACTGTAGTGTTTGCTGCAGCATTAGTAGCCGCTTGAGCAGCTTGCTGTGTTGTTTGTTGAGTAGTTTGTTGAGTCGTTGTTGCACCAGTAACTGAAGATGAACAAGGGCTTAAACTAGTCCACCATAAATAGGTCTCTTCTAACCAAGATTGTAGAGTTCCATCTTGAAAATCTTGTGAAGTAAAAGTTCTAGATTTATTATAAAAAGCTACTACGGTACTGCCGTTCATAGGAACTGTAAAGACACTTACTTGCCCAGTACACCTATCAACATAGGTTTGGACAAGGGCCTGTGCTAGGCCCTCACCCATTCCCATCGCAGTAAATAATAAAACCAGTAGTAACTTTTTCATAACCTAATTAATGATCAAAGATACCCTTACGAATCATTCTCTTTACTATCTTGGCTACTGCTGTTTCCAAAGCCTTTCTAGTAGTTACTCCTATAGAAGAAGAATTAAACTTTACTTCATCTAAGTTATCAGAGTTTGATAAGGTAAGTTCTCTTGTTGTTACTGCTTTACCTAAACCAGAACCTGTCATATAAAGTCCTGATTCGGCATCTACTGCTCTAATCTGTAAACCTAATCTAGTTACTAGAGTATTTTTTACTCCGTCTTTTAAGTTTACCGTTTCATCTTCAGATACAGAATAGTCATATACTTCTACATAAATGAAGTATTTAGCAAGAGTAATCTTGCCCATGATATCTGTCTGATTAGCTGTAAAGCCTTTTTGAGATGCTTCATACTGCTTTACCATTCTATCTTTAATGGCATCTCTAGTCTCTACAAATTCAAATCTCCATGTTTCATCTAAGAAAGCAACAGTAATATTAGTTAGACCTAAGCCTACTCTGTTATCTCTTAGTTCTGGATATTGAGTTAATACATCTTCTGTAACACCTATATTAAGTAAGGCAACTGGTACAGGATCACCGTTATACTCAGGGATTGAAAGAATTGAGGTTCTTTTCTCGAAATCCGCTTGATAATCTTCTGTGGTCGTCTTACCAATAACTTGGGACCAGCTATAGCTACTAATTATTAATAATAGAGCTAGTAGTTTATTAGCCAAGGGTATCAAAAATACCCCAAGTTGCGTTATTAAATGTTGATGGATTAGTTATAATTTCATAGAAAATCGTACCAAGTCCTAGTACAACCAGTGTTGATAACATAGCTGCCCATAGGGATACAAATAAAATTAAACTTTTTTGGAGAAAAGTTGTCGCTTCGGACAATTCTTCTTTAATTAATAAAATAGGGTTCAATAGTTTCATAATAATCGTTTTAAAAGTTACACTTGAATCTGCTTGGAGATCGAAAGTTACCGCTTTCGGTCTCTCTTTTTACCAATCTATCTTCTTCTTTCTTTTTTCAGTTTCAGATACCTTTGGTTGAGGTTTTACTTTAATAATTTTCACTACGGTGTCTTTCTTAGTTTCTTGCTGAGGTATGTTTATATTAATAGTAGGTTGAGGAGTAACTTCTTTAACTTCTTCTTCTTCTCCTCCGATATACTTATTAATTAATACACCACCTAAAGTAGTAATAGCTAATACTACAACACCAATTACTGCGTTTTTTATTTCTTTCATGAGCCTGTAATTGTACAGCCAGTAGCGTCTACATTATTGATTTCAGTTATAGGAGTATCTGGGCATTGATCTATTGCGTTTATTACTCCGTCATAATCATAATCTGCTAGTGCTACTAACAATTCAACTTTTTCTCTTATTTCTGCGAATGATGCTGCTAATGCTGCAACTTGTTCTTTAGTTAAAGCTCCTTCTAAATTTTCTTTTATTACAGCGAGGCTAGCTAATATTTGCTGAACTTGTGCAACAGCCGAATCGATAGCTTCTTGAGCTTCTTCTTGCTCTATAATCATTTGAGCAACCTGTTCATTCATACTAATTAGATCAGCAGACATTTGATCTACGTCAATAGCTAAAAATGATGCTTCTAATTCTGCAAGAGCTGCTTCCAACCCCTCCAACCCTCGCTCCATAGAGGGATTTGCGCAACCTACTACTAGAAAACTAATTACTGCGATAATAAACTTTTTCATTGTATAGTCATTTTTGTTTCTTGAATTTTACTACTCTTGTCATGAATCGATATAAAATAATCACCGTCCTGGAGCGCCTTCGTATAAAAATATAATACGTTATCTCCTACTTCTGCGTTAATAATACTTTTAGTAATAAGAGTTTTAAAATGATCTCTTACTTCTAAAGTATACTGTCCTGCTGTTTGAGTCTTAAAATTAAATTCAGAACCATCCGTAATGTTACTGTTTTCAAATTGTAATCCTTCGAGATCAGCTATCTCTAATCTTGTATTAGTGTTTTGGTTATACGATATAAATTCATCTCTATCTGGAGCACAAGCCAGAAATAAAGTAAATAATATTGTTTGATACCATTTTATAAATTTCCAATTCATTATTGTAGTTTTAATATTTGTTGTAATCCTGAAGTACTTGCTGCATCTGTATTAAAGATTGTAACTAATCCTACTGTAGAGTTAACGTTACCTTCAAATACTACTTTTATAGTAGAATTTTCTGGAATTGGTTCTCCGTTAGAATTAATACTTCCTAAATTTACTCTACCGTTTTTAGCAGATCCAAAATTAGTAGTTGTATTACCAGTATTGAATACTACTTCCTTAAACGATATTCTAGTATTATCATAATCCAACTTTAACTGTAATGCTGAAGTATCTCTTGATAATATTTCTAAGGTAGCGACTACGTTACCGTCTTCTAACCCTACTGTATAGTCTGCATTGATAAATGATTCACCTCTAGCAGATATGCCGTATTGAAATCCTTTAGCAGATAAATTAACATTTTCTTGATCACCTTGCTCAACTGAGTGAGATAAATTAGCATCACCAAACATAGCAGTCCTAAATTCTAATTCAACTGTTGATTCAGAGAAATCTATGTCAGGATCTTCTTCGTCTTCCCCAAAGTCATCATCAAATAAAGTCTCCACACTAACACTATCATAAAATTCAGCAGGTATTACTGCTGCAAATTCATCAAAAGTATCATATTCTGAATATAAATCGCTTTCTTCTAATACATGTGCTAATAACATAAAGGCATCTTGACCAGTTATTTCTTGATTCTGATCTACATCAGCAGTTATATATTGAATAGGTCCAAATACTTCTCCTACCCCTCCATGCTCAAACTCTCCTGCTTCTTCTAATGTTATTACTACATCTGATATAGTTACTATTTGATCTTTTAAGTCTTGTAATTCTTCTTCAGTACCATTCCAAACAAACTGGTATGCATAATCTACATCACTCTTTGTAATGAACTCTGTAATATTAGCATCACCATTTTGATCTAATACCATAGTACCTACTATAGTTTCATCCTCACCTTCTATTTCTTTTACTACTAATTTTACTTTAGTAGGGTCTACATTTTCGTTAAAATCGACTCTTACATAAATGTTACTATCTAAATCTTCTAGAGGTTCAAATTCTATATATTGATTAGGATAAGCTAAAACTGTTCCAGTAGGGTGAACATATTCTTGATCTCCAGTATTATCAGCTGCTCTAGCCATAGTAATGTTAATGGCTTCTTCATAATTTTCTACATCTGCATCTTTAACTTTAAAGTACATTGTAACGTAAGTACCTTCGAATCCTGTAGTAGATACTGCTTGCCAATGATCTACATTCCATCCATCTGTCTGACCGTAGCTTCCTCCTCCGCTACTCCATTGAGCCCATAAATCACTAACTGGATGATTTGGATCAGGAGTAAATTTAACGTTAGTCCAAGAAAATACTGATTCTTCAGCTCCATCTGGAACATCCCATTCTTGATCAACTAAAGCAAAAGCTGCTGTATTATATTCTATATCTACATGAATGTAGGTTATTTCGTATGCTGATAGGTTATTTAAATCAATACCCACCATTATAGTATCATTTACTTGTACTTTAGATAAATTTTCGACTCCTGCAGTAGTACCGATGAAATCTAAATCTATATCTATTCCATCTTCAGAAGATACTAAATCCTGGCTGAAAGAGAAGAGAGGTATAAAAATAAACACTAAAATCTTTTTCATATGTTTATCCATACCGTAGATCTCCATTAAGAAGTCTTCTATCTTTTTAAAAAATTGTATTATTTTATTCATATTTTTAACTTGGTAATTAACTGTTCACAAAGTTTTTTAATTGCTGATGATACGTTTGCTTGAGAAAAAGCTCCTCCTTCATCAACTACTAGTGTAGCGGTTGATATAGATTTAGCTTGTCCTTTAGCAGTGACTTGTTTTTTCTTTTTACCGTTTTTAGTAAGGGATGCTCTCGCTATTATAGTATATACATCTGTATTTTTAGAATATACAGCTATTTGAACGTTACTTTTTTTAACGTCAAAAAATAATATATCTACAGTAATTTCTAAAGAGCTATTTGGATTAAGATCATATCCTGCATCTTGTACAACTTCTTCTAGAACGTTTTGTACTCCGAAAGATAAGTCTCTATTTCCAGCCAGTTGGCCTAAAATGATTTTATTCTCAACTTTTCCTATTTTAACTTCTTGTGCAACTATGCTAAGGCTAAAAAGGAAACTTAATAAAAATAATAAAAGTTTCATACTACTGCGTTTTAAAAGCAACCGTTATGCCAACACTTACAAGACGATTGTAGAACAGTTATATGAAACTTATTACATTAATAAATAGATATGAGATACAAAAAAAGGGGCCGAAGCCCCTCTTTACTTTTGAAATAAAATTAAACAGCTTTCTTCTTTAAAATATGATAAAGAACAAAAGCGCCTACAAGGCCAAGTAGACCTTCATTACTAAGGTTTCCAATGATACCCATAATGTTATCTACTACTGAAACTTCAGGCCAGAATGGTATTACTGCTCCTTTAAAAAGTACTTCTAGTACAATTCCTAATGCAATAACACTTACTCCGACTTCAGTCAGTTTGTTAGCCCAAAGGCTTACTTTCTCTAAAATGTTCATGTGATTAAAGTTTAATTAGACAAAAGAAAACTGTCTAGACTTTTACAATTGCATATAATAAATAGGCAAAAAAAACGAGGTCACTTGGACCTCGCTATTCATATTCGTGGATCCCCGGGTGAGAATCAGTCAAGGGATTGAACTTCCTTGGGCTCGAATTCTTTATTGACATGTCCACATTCGACACATCTAAAGACTGGGATTGGAATGAAACCGGGTTTACCTTGTCCTGTAAGGATGGCGGAAACCCTTCTGATAATAAGTGCTTGTTCGAATAACTCTGCATCGCATTTTTCACACTTGACAGGAGTGGTCTGAGATAAGTCAACATTTACGTTTGGCTGCATTATTTTTTAGCCTTAGGCTTTCTTCTACTGACTTTCCTTTTCACTTTTTTTGCGACCTCTTTAAGGTCTTCTTTTGCATCTTCAGCTACTTCCTTCGCTGAAACTTTGATGTCTTTCAAATCAACATCTCCATCACCGTCTTGGTCTCCTCTTTTGTATAAAAAGTATCCACCCACTCCAACGGCAATGACAATTAAAATAATAATATAATTCATGAATTAAAAATTTAAGTTATTAATAAATATAGTAATAAGATTTTAATTAAACAACTAAATTAAATAAAATCTTTATTTTTTTCGAACCATACTACTAAAACTTTTCTAGTTCCTTTTTTTACTTCTGTAACTCTATGATGATATTCGCTTCCTTTGAAACAGACCCAATCGCCTGGGCTATTCATTTTAACGGTATTCCATTTTCCAGAATCATAAATTTCTAAGTTACCTCCTTCTTTACAATTTTCTAAAAGAAAGATAGCTGTATTAGAAGTGTTGGTATCTCTATGTGCAAAGCTTTTACCTCCTTCAGGGTAATTAACTTTATGTATACTCTGTATTTTATTGTCTATTCCAGTTACTTGATTAATAAAATTAGCAAGTCTATCATCTTCGAATATAAGACTATAAGCTTCATTAATAGTATAATCTTCTCTACCTATATTTTTTCCTCTTTTACCTCTGTTTGATAAATCTTTTAGTAAAAATAATGCAAAAGTATTTAATTTATTAACTTTTAAATTTAGGAGCTGGTTGTAGTCTTCTTGCATATTTTTTATATTTGTCTTCAGTTCTATAATAAAAAGTAATAAGATCTTTACCTCTAAAATTAATTACATCTTTATCATATTGCTTTGATGTCATCCTAAACTCAAATAAGAATGCTTTTTTAAGTTCTTCTAATTTTTTATGTTCATCTTTATCTCTATCTTCCTGTAGTCTTTTACGCCTTGCTTTATCCATTTGCTCAGCTTCTCTGATACGACCAGGATCATCAGCCCATTCTATATAGCGTTGATTCATTCTATGTTCGACTAATTCGATTTCATAGATATATGGGCCAATATCAAAATCACCATTTAATATTCTATCGCGTAATGGATGCTTATTAGATAGAGGAGCTTTACGAGGAGTATAAGATCTCCACCACATAAAACGGTCATATTTCTTTTTGTAGTAATTAGTAGATAAATATTTCTCTAACCACTTAACTTCATGTAAAGGTTTATAAGGAACAATCATACTTAAATATAAGAAAAAATACTCAAAAATACAACTATATTAGTGCGCCTCTTTCCTTAGGACTATACCATGCTACAAATACTCTCCTATACCCTTTTATTACTTTTGTGACTCCATGCTTCATTTTTGAACCATCATAGTCTAAAACCTCTCCTTCTTTAACATCTAGTAGATCATTTTCAAATATGAATTGACCTCCTTCTTCAGCTTTATTAAGAACGAATATTAAAGTTTTATTACTGTTTACATCGTAATGTGGTTTAGTAGAACTACCTTCTATATATTCGAAGGAGTGAATACTGTTTATATATTTACCTTCGATATTAGTAAACTCTTCTAACCAATTTACTAACTCTGGGTTATTAAGTACACCAAAAGGAACGCAATAAGAGCCGTCTTTCTTAAATTTATTTCCTACAGCCCCTGACCCAGTTTTTAATACACCAACGACTGCTCTTTCATAATATTCTAAATCTGGTCCTTCAGGTTTTTTTGCAGAATCGACCAAAGAAGTTAATTTTAATAATTGCTCTTTAGAAAGTCTAGTACGTATTAACATTATAGAAAATTATATTTATTAAACCCTACTCTATTGCAGAGTATAGATGATGCTCTATTCCATGTATCCGAATATAAATACAGAATAGATTTATCAAAAGATTCAAACATATTTTCAATTCCTAATCTATAAAACTTATAACCTGCTAAAGGTTCAGGTTTGCTTTTTCTATGAAGAAATGCTCCTCCACCGTATTGCTCATTAGAATTAAGAGGTTTATGA
>Ga0209232_1000475_pt1 | contig 24504 bp, 30 predicted proteins | sample ETNvirenome_2_60_FD_184066 | JGI IMG/M metagenome (GOLD analysis project Ga0209232, IMG submission 184066) | Marine viral communities from the Pacific Ocean - ETNP_2_60 (SPAdes) (version 2) | ecosystem: Environmental > Aquatic > Marine > Oceanic | place: Pacific Ocean | collected 2013-06-22
AGTTCCTGTAGCACCACTTACAGTATTAGTTCCTGTAATACCTAAACTTGATAAATCTGGAATAAAACCAGAACCACCTAATCCTGAAAGATTTATATTTCCTAAACCTGCAAGACTACTAGGTATACTAGGTGGAGGCGGAGTAAGAGGTGCAGTATTTGCAGGTGGAGGTGGAGTAAGAGGTGCAGTATTTGCAGGTGGAGGTGGAGTAAGAGGTGCAGATGTATTAGTATTTTGTGTATTAGTATTTTGATACTGTTTAACCATATCCCCTATTTGAGCTTGAGTTAAACCACCAAGAAACATGTTTTGCCTAGCTAAGGCTCCTGCTCTCATCTGCTTTTCTTTTTTTGTCAATGGTTTCTTTGGCATATCTCTTCCCTCTAGCCTATAATTATTTTAAGTAGTAACCCTATTACAGAAACACTAGCCCCTATAAGTATAGCTTCTATCCTGTACAGTCTTTTATCTATTGCTTCATACCTACTTGTACAAGCATCTACATGATCATCTATTTTTTGATTTACGGTTGCGGTTGTAGCTTTAGGCATGAGTTCTCCTTATTTATATTTGATCTAAAATTGCACCTTCATTATAACTTGCAGCAGAAGTAGAGTTAGCCCCTCTAGTGCATCCTGTAAGGTTATTTCCGTCTATTCCTGTATAAGTAATTTGTTCAGAACCTATTTTTACTGTTCCAGAAGTTGTAAAAGGTTTTGAAGTACTAACAGGAATAGTTGTTACAGAATTATTTATATTAGATGAAATTTCACTGGTGCCTTTATAATCTGTATTATCTGACCATGAAGAACCATTATATTTGTATTTATAACCCCAATAATTTGATTTAGCATCTACACCTTGATGTAATGTTGCATTATTTGAATTTACGTCTAATATTATTCGTTCTAAAGTATCACCATCAAAAATCTTAGTGTTCTCTTCACTCATAGTAATAGTTTTAGAATCTTCATATAAATAAATACTTATATTATTTTCTTTCCATACTATTGTTTGCATTGTATTTTCCTTATTATTAATTTATTAATCTCTAACTTGATAATCATCATCATGTCCTGCACCACCAAAGTTGTAAGATACAATTATTTTTGATGATGTTATGGCACGCCCTACTAATGTGTTAGCAGTGCCGTGACTACTACTCCAAGCACTAGATTGTGTAGAAGTAGTAGAAGTTCTTTGTAAATAGTATATTCCGTTTGAGTAGGCAGCAGTAGTACTAGCTGAAAGACCATAAGATAAATTTGTCTTTTCAGTTTCAGCTACCATTCCTAAAGTTTTAACAAGAACAGTACCACCATCTGAAGCTGCTGTTGCTGCAACACCTATATAACCATCATGGTTATCAGGTTTTCCAGGCGTTATTATGTAAGACCAACCATGTTTATTACTACTAACTAAATGATTTTGACCAATTATAGTAATACATGTTTCTTGTACAGGATCATATACTGTATCTCCGTAATAACTACTTGTCATTGTACTAGTTGGATCGGCTTGTTCATTATATGATAAAACGTAATTTCCTAATGTAAAAGTTAAACCTTTCATAACACTGCCAGTATTATATACACAGTTCCATCTGCCTGACTCTGCATGAAAAGCAAGTCTACCGCCTCTACAATCGTCAGTCTTAAGAGTAACTTCTGTATTACTACTTACTGTTCCAGTGCTATTCTGGTCTATAATTTTTCCAGTTAAGTAATTGCTATTACCCTGATCTCTATAAACAACCACATATTCATCATAATTATGTGCTTCAGGACTTATAGGATTATGGGCTATACAATTATACTCACTAGTAGCATAATTATATACTGTTTCACCACCATGTTCATCTATAGTACCATCAGAAGCGATAGATATACCTCTAGCACAACCATAACCGTTGTTTTTTCTGTATGCAACTGCAGAAAATTTATTATCATCACTTGGTTGAAAATCTACAGATATGTGTGATGTAGCTTCATTATTTAAACTTTTAATATCACCAAAAGAACCGCCTGTACCACTTACGGTAAAACTAATAGCTTTTAAATAATTATTTTCTCCTCTATAACATACAAGACATTTATTTACATTTGTATCAAAAGCTGCACTAACATATTGCACATCATGCCCATCTCCAATACTTACTTTAGTTCCCCAACTTGTAGTATTACTAGTTCCTCCAGTAACTGTTCCTACTATAGCAGATAAATTATTACTATTGCCAGGATCACGGAAAAATATAACTAACTTATTAGAGTTTGTGTCATAAACCATAGTTGAAACACCTGAGTCATAATGATAACCAGTATCTACAGCCACTGCAGTACCATAAGTCCATGAAGTACCTGAACTATTATTTAATGAACCAACTACAGCTTTTAATTTATAACTGTCACTGCCATCTTGATACTGAATAACATGCCTATCAGTATCTGGATCATAAATTATATTTTTATTACTAGTACTATAATTGCCTCCTAAAATAGGATAATCGCTATCATCTTGAAACCAATAATATTGGTCAGCAGTTCCTCTAACTACAGTTCTTTTTTGAAAAGTTTCTTCTACTCTTCCTGTACCATCCATTACTACACTTACAAGTCTTTTATTTGCTATTGCTCCTTTTGCTGTAAAACTTTCACCACCACCTGCACTACCCCAAGATAAATTATTAGAACCGTCTGTTTTAAGAACTTGATCTGCACTACCATCTGCATTAGGCAATACCCATACTTCATTAGAAGCTATAGCATCAGGAGCTTTAAAACCTACATAGTTTGCACCATTAGCTGCTAACTCTTGGAATCTTAATTCTGTACCATTTCCTGTACTTGTACCATGAGGTGCAAGACTTACACCACCTGCAGCTACTACGGCTGTAGTGTCATTACCATCTTCATCATACTCAATACTAAAGTTTTGATCTGAACCAAGATAAATTTTCTTATCATCTGCAATATATAAGTCACCCCATTCAAGAGATGTACTACCTATATCAGCACCACCTGAAGCATCAGGCACTAAAGCAGTAGAGGCAGTAATTGTAGTACCCTCTATAGTACCTGCTACAGTTAATCCGCCAGAAGCTAAAGTCATTAAATCTGTGTCAGATGTATGACCTATAGTAGTTCCGTTAATAATAACATTATCTACGGTCAGTGTAGTTAATGTTCCTAAAGATGTAATATTAGCTTGAGCAGCAGTGGTTAAAGTACCTGCTACATTTGTACCACTTACTGTGCCTGTAGTAGTTATATTAGAAGAACCTGTGTCTATAGCACCAAAACCTGAACTAATAGAACCTCCGTCTAAAGCACCTACTGAAGTTATGTTTGTTTGAGCAGCAGTTGTTAATGTACCTGCAATGTTACCAAAAGCTACATTACCTGCTGTACCACTAAATACTTCTGAAGAATTTGTAGCATCTGGTATAAATGTAAATGCACCTGCAGAATCATCATAACCAAAGAAACCTACTTTAGCAGCAGAACCTGTATGATACCTAAACTCAATACCTCTATCTTTATTATCATCAGAACCTGGAGCAGTATCACCACCCAATGTAAAGATAGGATCATCAATAGTTACTGTTGTAGAGTTTACAGTTGTTGTAGTACCGTTAACAGTAAGATCACCTGTTACAGCTAAATTACCTGCAGCAGTAGCATTAGCACCACTAAATGTTAGTGCAGTTGTAGTGCCTGATTTAATAATTAAATTACCTGAAGTATTAGTAGCACTACCGAATGTGGTACCTGCATCTTTAAATACTATGTCTCCACCATCTGCATCTATAGTAACATCACCTACTGCGTCTATAGTTACTGCACCACTAGATGTTATATTGGCAGAGTCTACACTAGCATAGTTACCCATGTAAGCATGAGAAGAACATTGATAATATAATGTGCTTGGAGTTTGATCTGTAACTGCTATAGTTGTGTGAGCACCTGCAGTACCAGGTGTACCACTAGTTGTAATACCAGTTGTATAAGCTATAGTTTTAGCAGCATCTAAATAAAATCTTAATGGGTGTCCACTATTACTAGAATCTGCTTGGTCAAATTTATAAAAATACTCTGTAGAAGATGTAACGCTATCTGCACCATGTAATTTAAGAGCAGGAGATTCTACACCATTTAAGAAGTAACCACTAGAACTACCGTCTCCATTGTAAGGATGTGCAGAAGTTTTAGAAGCTACAGTAACAGTAAATACTACTGGACTTCCTGTAGGACCATATATACCTGCTGAAGCATCTGCAAATAAAATACCTACATCTGTTATATCTTTACCTTGTGCATCTAAATCACCACCTAGTTGTGGAGTTGTATCTTCTGCAAGATTAGCTATACCAGAAGATGTAGCAAGACCTGAAACCAATGTACTTCTTGTTATTTTTTTAAGACCGCCACCAGAAGAATCTACAGCTAATAAAACATCATCATTTGCTACACTAGATATTTCAGATAAATCTCCTACTGCTGTAGGGTTATAGTTTGTACCATCGGCAATAAGTAAATTACCTGCAGTGTTAGTAGCCATAGTAAGATCATCACCAGATATAGTAAGATCACCGCCTATAGTAACATTACCTGTAGTAGTAACTGTATCTATGTATGCATCTTTCCATCTTACACCTGTTGTACCTAAATCTACATCACTATCTGTTTGTGGACCAAATACACCATCAGCTACATATACTTGTTCTGCATTAGCTGCATAGAAATGTATTTCGTCTGCTGTTTCAAAGTCTATTTTTGTTTCGTTATCTTCGCCAATTTTAATATCGGTTGCAAGTAAAGATGTAATACCTGTTTGAGCTGCGTCTACTGTAAATGTTAAATCATAAGGGTCACCATCTGTACCATTATCTGTATCAGTCCAATTTGTAGTTATACCAGAACCTATAAATTTAACTTCTTTACCAGAAGCTATAGATACTTCCGTGCCATCATCATCTTCTAAAATAAAAGAAGTACTTATACCAGATATTTCTGTGTCTACGTAAGCTTTAATAGATTGTTGTGTAGCAAGTTTAGTAGCAGAATTAGAAGACATGTTATCTTCGTCTGCAACACCAGTGCCTGAAATAGCACCATCTAATCCTATTGTTGTAGCTGTTAATTGTATTTTAGTATCAGCAACTAAATCTAACTGACCATCTGTAGAAGAATTTATATATAGAGCAGTATCTCTAAATTGTATTTTTTCAGTACCACTAATTAATAAATCATCAGAAAACTGAAAGTAATCTTCATCTTCCATCCATGTTATAACACCATCGTTTGAATTAGCATTAAATGTAACAGCTATATCGGTATCTGCACCTGTACCCATACTAATAGCATTACTAAATAATGTAGATATAGGACCACCATCACCTGCTGTGCTACCATCATGTTTGTGACCTGTACTTACGTGAAAAGCTGCTAATATAGCATTAAACTCATTATTACTATGAGCTGCTGTAATAGTATCTCCAGTTGTAAAGGTTGATTGTCTTGCTGAATAACCTGCCATTGCTTATCTCCTACCTGCTGCTGCAAATTCTAAACTAAAACCTCTTAATGAATAAGGTGCTGAGGTTTCATTTTGTTTTTCTGTAAATTGGACTGCTACTGCAAATCCTGAACCTGTTATAGGCTGTCTAATTAGTATAAATTCTGCTCCACCATACTGTGAAGTTCCGTAAGTAGCTGAACCATACAATGCTAAATCTGCTATTTCTGTAAATGGTATACTATTTGGATTTAATACATCTTGCGAACCAAAATCATATTCTAAACCTAAGTTAGTAGCTAACGAACCTTCTGGTCTATAGTTTAATATTACTCTGTGAAATCTTTTTCTAATACCAGGGTCACCCATAGTTAAGTGTGCTGATTTAAATCTAGCTTCTAAACTTATTGTATCGTCAGAAGCATTTGTAAAAGTATTACCAGATTCTTGTTTGTATATATAACCATCGTAACCGCCATGCACTGTATTTTCTACATCTCCTATATAGCCACTATCTGCACAGTTAGGTTTAATACCTTTCATATCAGAATATTCCCATCTATCTCCTCTAAAAACAGCTATTACGCCTTTACAGTCTGTTTCAGCACCTTGATCTGCAAAAAATATTCTATACTGTGTTTTAGCTTTTATAACTACAGAACTTATTTTTTCTGCTACAGTATTATAATTTAATTCTGTAAATCTCCTTTGTATAGGTCTAGATATAACACCTAACTCTACATCACCGATTTTTTCTGTACCTGCAATAGTTCTTAAACCGTCAGCAGCTAAGAAAATAATATCACCGCCTACTTCCTGTATGCTTTGTGGTGCAATACAGCCTACATTAGTTGTAACTGGTTGCATTTGAAAATCTGATATACTGTTTCCTACCAATCTAAATATTGCGTTATCACAGAATATGTAAAGTTGTTCCCTAAATACTTTTAATCCTGTTATATTACCTGTTACAGATATAGAGCCTGCACCTTTAGCAGCACTAAACTCTCCTTCTGCATATGGGGCAGAGAATATTACTTTTTGTGGTGTAGCAGACATACCTGCATAAAAAGCATGGTTTCTAAATATCTTTACAAACTTAGGATTAGAAGGTGCTCCTGTGCCATTAATATCTGTTACTGAACTGTTGTTATAAGAAGATGCATTGTTAGCACCATCAGCCCATATTATTTTATCTGTGCCATCCATATTGTAGGTATCAAAATCATATCTACCTGCACTAGTTCTGCCTGAGTCTATCTGTGTTACAGAACCATTAGATGTAGGTACTTTAAATACTTCTGTACCTCTAGCAGCTATAACTTGATCTTTGTATACAGCAGACATAAGTATAGCACCTGTAGTGCTTCCAGATGTAACTTCATTTGTATTAAACTTAACAAAACCTGAAATACGTCTATACCCACCACCAATATCAGGTTCAAAGTTTCTTAACTCCATAGCTTCTCCTGGCTCCATCTCAAACTGTGACTTGTTCAAGACTAAGCCGCCTCTGAAGTTAACTACAAATGGGTTTAACATATCTGCCATTAGACTGCAAACATGTAGTTTTTACGGTTAAGCAAATCAGTTCTCATTCTTTGTAAGCCAAAGCTATACTCTTGTAAGTATACCTGTGCTAATTGTGGGTCAGAACGTGTAAGTAAAGTATAGTAAGCTGCCCTTTTTACTATAAGGTCGTGGTAACGAGTTGGTAAACTAGGCGTGTCATCTGAACCAGATAAGTCTGTAGGGGCAGTATAATAATCATACTCCACTGTATAAGAACTTTTATCTGGAACAGGTGATACCCCAAACGTAAGTGCTGTAGCAGAACTAGTAGTCCTGTATACACAATCAGGCTCTGCAAAATGGTCTGGGTTTTGGTGTTTGTCAGTATTTGCAACACGTTGTCTCCACTCATCCTCATTTAAATATTTTAAGCTTTTGGGATGAAAATTTTCTTTTACGCTTACGTTATCTACAAGTACTGTGGAAGATGCTGTAGAATTTTTTATTGTTAAAAAATGTTGTGTAGCAGATGCTTCAAAAGTAAAGTTGTGATAACTTAAATCACCTTCATCATTTGATCCACCTGCAGATGTATATGTGCCTGTCACTACGTCAGTGGCTAGTGCACTTGTGCCTACAGAAACATCAAGGCTAGGACTAATAGCTGTACCAGATTCACTAGCATTTTTCATAGCAAATGATACCATGTATTGCCTACCCCTAGTTAAAGACACTGCTTGGTAGACTGCAGATGTTCCTGAACCTGCTGCTAAAGATAATGAGCCTGAAGAATATGTTGCTGAGCCAGTACCAGAACTCGATTCTGTCCAACTAGTTATATTACTTGTAAATTCACCGTTAGTTATAAGTTCTGTAGGTAATAGGATAAAACTATCCCAATCTATTGTGTTAGCTGCTGTCGGTGCTGTATATTCTGATATACCTGTTGTTAGTGCAGACGTGCCTGAAGCTATTAGGTAAGACCACTCTACTTCAGAAGTAGCAATGTCTCTTATAGATTTATTTATGTTTTCTTTTACTGTATTTTGTATGCCTACAGTAGCTGCTGCCGAAGATAAGTCTGCAGAAGTAGAAAGCTCAGGTTCGTTTAATTCTACTAATACTTTGTTTACCAATGAAAGAAATGATGCCATGTTTTGCCTACGTTGTTAATGGATTATAAATTAATTCTACACCTACCACTGCATGTATTGTGCTTGCTGTTCCTGCGGTAACTGTTACCTTGTCTCCTGCTTCTAATACTAAAGTTGTATCTATCCAATTTGTAAAACCTTCTCCTGCTATAGATGTTGCACCTGATAAGGCATAGTATGTAGTAGCGGATGAATCGTAGTATTCTATCTTAGCTGTCTTGCTTGATGCATTTACGTTTGCTACGTTTATAAACTTTACTACACCTTTAAAATTACTAGGACACTCATATATATCTGTCCTACTTGTATTAGACGGTGCTGCACCTGCAGTAATAAACGTATTGTTCATCTTAATCGTTTGATTTTTTAGTTTCTATTGAAATTATTACTTCTTGCTCTTTAGGTATATCTGCAGACAGATTGATTGCACTTGCTGCACATCCTGTAATGCTGAAACCTAATAAAGCTATTATAAATATGTTTTTCATCGTATGTCCTGTAAAAAGTGGGGAGAATTAACCCCCCACCTTAGTTGATTGTTAAGCGTATGTATCGCCTGTAGCGTCATCACCGACTGGACCTTCACAGTCAGCCATTAAAGCCCATACTCGGACTTTAGAGTTAACGTCTGCAGTAGCAACAGTCACATCAAGTGTGTCTGCTGTAGGATATGGTACAAACATTTCCCCAACAGCATCACCAGAAGTCATAGAACCTGCAGCAGTTTGAACAGCAGCAGCAACATAAGTTACTGTACCGTCTCCTAATGCAAGTGTACCTGTTCCAGTACCTGCTGTTATTTTATCAATGCCTGCATTTAATACCACTGAGTTAGCAGGGACATTAATTGCTTGGTAAACATCACCACTTGTTAAAGCAGTTGATGTTCCATCAATAATAGTTGTTTGCACATAAACTTTAGCGACAGCATTACCTGCAACGTGACCTGTAGTGCCTGTACCGCCTGTTTTAGTTAAAGTAGCCATTAGTTATCCTCCTTCTAATCTATTTTAACGAAAGCTTTTGCAATGGATTCAGTTCTTAGAACTTTTCTTCCATATACATGTAAGCCTCGAACAATATCAGCGAAAGATTCAGTGTCCCTTACAACTTCAGTTTTAGCAATTTGTGAAGCAGTAGATACACCGCCTTGGTGTCCTGCTAACACTTGATAAACGTCAGAAGTACTAGCAGCAGGCATATTGTTTGACTTATAAAGTCTAAAGCCGTTTACTAGTTGTGGAACTACTAAGCCATTTCTAATTTGTGAACTACCTTCATTTAAGAAGTTAGCGTCTACCAATTTTGAGCTTGTTTGTTGTAGTTGTTCAAAGAAAATCGGAGCAGCTACAGCCCAACGGTTGTCCGTAGGAACGTTTCCGTCATCTAAAAGTCTTCCTAGACGAGCAAGTACGTTAATAGGGTCAACTTCACCAGTATCAAAACCAGTGTCGATTGAGTTTGTTGCGTGATCCGCACCATATGTGTTAGCTGAAGTAACACTTGAAGCGATGTTTGAGAGAACCTCTGAATCATAGCTGTCTTTAAGTGCATATGCACCTGCTGACGTTGCTAGTGTTTCAAAGTTAACATGTCCTTGTCTTTCTTCAATATCGTCTACTTTAAAAGCAAATGCGTTAGCTTTGTCAATAGTTAATTGAATTTCATCATCTGCTAGGTCTTGCGTATTAACTGCAGCACCTCTTGCATATGAAGAGACAGAGATTGTTGGTTCTTTTATTATTCTTACAGTATCGCCAAAGTTTTCAATTTCTCCTGTATAGTCAGTGTTGGTAATATCCTCAACAACTGAAGCTTTACGGAAGAATTTAAGAACTTTTTGACTGTAAATCTCAGGTAAAAAATTACCTGAAGGCAAGTTAGTATAACCTGCTGAACTTGAGATAGCCATAATCTATATCCTTGTTAGTTAAAAAGTTAATAAACTAACGGATTCTGCCCTCTCTTCTTGCCAAGTCGATTTCTTTTTCGTACTTTTCAAATTCGTGAGGTTTCATCCGTCTGATTTCCTCAGAAGTCCACTCTTTCTTGCCTTTACTAGGTTCCGCTTTCTTTTTAGTAGGAACGTATTCAGCAGCAGAAGTGTCCTTCCGTTTTGATGTACGATTAATACCTTTATCGGCTTTATACAAGTCTAGTACCCTAGAAGCCCATTTTGCATCTGTGTTATTCTTAAGAACTCCATCTGCAATGGATGGTGGTTGATCTTCTAACCAGTTAATAAAGTCTTCATCTGATTTAATAGTCATAAAGTCTGGGTGTGCTCTTAAAAGTTCTTGTTCAGCTTTCTGTTTAGTTAGCTGTACTCTTTCTTTTTTAAGTTCTTCAACTTCTGACTGCAGAGATTTAGTCTTATTATCTGCTTGAGAATGTGCCACCGTTTCTATAACGTTATAAACATCTGGATATTCTTCTTTGAACTTTTCTAGTTCTTCAGGAGTTTTAGGTGGTTTATAATTAATTCCACCATCTGATGCTTGTTTTGCTAAGCTTAAAAGTTCTTGTTCTTTTCCTTTAAACTCTTCTACTTTAGCGTCATAGTGTCTTTTTAAATCATCATACCTTTTTTTATAGTCATGTTCAGGTTCTGCTGATTCGGTCTTCTCTACAAAACTTTCTGATTTTGCCTGCGGAGTAGCCTCTTGCTGAATATCTTCTTCTGTGGTGTCCGCTTCTGGTTCATCTTCTAGTTCTTGTCTGTAAGCTCCTTGATATGGAACTGGTTCTAGGTCTTCTTTTTCCTTTTGGTTTTCTTCGTTCATCTGTACCTCAATGGGGGCTGTTGCTGCAGGTAGCCCATATTAGTTATTAAAGAGACAGGGTTGCTTTCGCAAGTAGCTGTCGATTAGGTGTTGGGTCTTTCACCAACTGACATAAGACCCCTGTTGTTCATATTCTCTAGAACATTGGAGCCTATATATTCTGTTAATTTTTTAGGTATAATGTATTCACCGTTGTGTACATTAACTGGTACTTTACCACCAGATTTAAGATTTGTGCCTGCTTCGTTAGCTGCTCTTTGAACCATTCTGTTTATAGTATCTTTACCATAAAGGGCTACCGCAGGCTGAGAAAGTACGAAATCTCCCTCTTTTAAAGTCATTGGAACGTCATCTGCTCTTGCAGACGGTGGAGCTTTGCCTTTTTTATCGACAAGTCCGTAATTCTTTGCTTGGTTACTATTATACAACACTTTTTCATTTTTGTCAAGTATTTTTCCGCCATCTTGCATAAAAGACAGGCTACTCATGTCAAAACCAGTATTTTTTAATTCTGTTTGTACTTCTTCAGCAGATTTTACCACTCCTGTATAGTGTGTTAAATCAGTTATTTTATTTTCAGATATGTATTTTAGGTCAGCATATATAGACTCGTACATAGCTTCTAAACCTTCTTTTGTAGGTTGAAAAAATTTACGATATACTTTACCACCATCTTGTGTAGACTGGTCTTTACCATCATAGTAGTCTAATCTATTTAAAAACATCTCTCTAGCAGATAAACCTTCTTGATCTCTATTACCTATAGTGTAATACACTCCTGCACCCTTTTTACCTTGAGAGTAGTGTATTTGTAAGTCACCTTTAAAATTAAAACCTGTTGTTTTTTCTAATTCTTGCATGTAAGGAATCATAGGGTCTAATAATTTTTTAGAAAATTCTACGTTAGATGGGTTTGCTTTACTAGAATCATAGTCTCCCTGTGAGTAGGTGTTCATTTTAAACTCATCAAAGTCAAATGAAGCATAGCCTGATTTATATGAAGGTTTAGAGGCTGTTAAGAATTGTAAAGCCATTGCTGCAATACCTAGTATAGGGTTTACAGAAAATAAATAGGATGTTGCTCCTGATATAGCTGCTTGTTCTACATCTCCAGTTCTTAAGAAAGATACTACTGCAGCTATTGTAGCTCCTCCTAGTGCTTCACCGCCTCCTATAAATTCACCAACAGCTTCAGCACCATATTCTGTAACTAAATGTTGTACACCTGCAGTAAGAGCAGCTTCTTCATCACCGCCTAAAGCTAGTACGCCTGCTATAGAAGTTGCAGCACCACCAAAACCTCTCCATTTTTTAGCAATGGCTTCTCCTGCAGTGCCTCCCCCTACTGCGTCTGAAGCTTTTTGAGCATAAGACTCTATAACTTCAGACTTAATAAACTGTGTACCGCCTGCAATAGCAGCTTTTCCTGCATCACCAGTAACTGCACCTACTAAGATTGCTGCAGTAAATTCATCGTATAAATCTTTTAATTCTACACTGTATGTACCATCTTGCATGGTAAATAAATGGGTGTTTCCTATTTTTCTTATAGTGTTCCGTATATTTGAATCAGGAGTAATATCTTCCATATTTACTTCTGCAGTTTGTGTTTTTAACCACTCATTAAATTCATCATCACTAGCCCAAGGTTGACCTTGAGTTGGACTTCCTTTTACAGGATTTCTAGGAACTATACCTTTTAAAGTTTTAAAAGCCTTAGTATCATACTTACCAACTATATCACTAATTCTATATACATCACCTTCGATAATAGTTAATCCTGCTTTTAAATTAAATCGTTTACCGCTAGTTAATAAACCTTTACCAACTTCGTCATCTACTACAGGGCTATCTATATCAAATATACTGTCTGAAGCTCTAGGATTATTAGGGTCTAATGTACTAACACTAAATAAAGGTATTACTTCTGTAACTCCTTTAGCATCCTCTCCTGCTAATACATCACTTGCTGTTCCTAAAACTGTTAGTGCAGCTAGTTCACTTTCACTTAAACCTGTATCTGTAGGAGGAGCTAATGAAGTAGAGCCGCCAGTTGAATCTACAGTACCAGTATCAGTACCAGTACCAGTACCTTGTTGAGCTCCTAATATGTCTGCAAAAGATGTAGATACTCTAGGGCTTACGTAACCTTCTGGTGGTCTGAAAGAACTGGTGTCTGCAAGTTCTAATTTTTGTTCATGAGTTGTATACTTTCTAGTCCTTATTTCAAAATCTTCAAGAGATTCCCCAGGAGCAGGATTATCTGCATAAAAACCTTGTTCTGTATCTACTGTATCTGCACTAGGAATATTATCAGTAAGAGTTGATTCTACTGTTTCGTTAGGTAAGACTGCAGATGTAAGGCTTGGTACTTCTCCGCCTTCTTCCATGTCTATAAAACCGCCTTTTTGTTTATTTAATAATAAATTTTCAAAATCAGAAGTTCTTACAGGAGTCTGTTTATGCCAATCAGAATTTTTAGCTTCTTTTGCAGCTTCTTCAAAATTGCCTTGCTGTAAAAAAGCTATAGTTTTTTTAAATTTTTTAAAACCCTCTTCACCTAATTGAAATACAGCACCTGTAACAGCATTTCTAACATTATCTTCCGCAGGTATTTTAAATTCTTGAATTATTCTATCAGCACCTTGTTGTGCATTAAGATAATCTTGCATAAATAGTTCGTTAGCCTGCTCTTCAGTTAAAGTTGTAAAATTTTCACCTTTTTTTATTTTATGACCATACCCTATTGTGGGATTATTGGTAGAATCGTTATAAACACTACCAACAAAACCTTCTCTAAGTTTTAGTAATTCTGTATGTTCTTTAGGTGTTTTCATCCCTTTTAGCTTCCGCCCTCACCCTGTCCTGTAATTGGAGTAACATTCCCAGTGAAGCCGCCTTCCCCTGGAGTTGGCGTAGTTCCTGTTCCGATTGTGCCACCACCAACGCCTGATGGGTCAGCAGGATTTGCTCCTGCAGGAACTCCTTGAGGGGCTCCCATTGGTCCTTGTTGTTCACTAGGGGCAGTAGCCTCTTCGCCAGTTGTTTGTCCATTGTTCAATCCTTTCAGCATTTCAGCAAATATTTGTGCTTCGTTCATGTCGTTAACTAATTCGTCAGGGTCCATATCCTGAGCTATAGCTAACTCTTTAATCAACGTAGGTAATTTAACAAAAGGAGCAAGCATAGGGTTAGTTACAGTTTGTAGTAACATTGTTAACCTTTGTGATCTTACTTCTTTCATCATTACAGACGATGTACCTTTAGGCTTGATCTCCAAATCACCCATTACATCTTCTTCGTCTTCAGAAAACTGCATATTCCACATGAACATACTTTCTCCTAAAGGTCTTAGAAGGTGGTCATCTATGTTTTTGATTACGGTCTTAATACCTAAAGAGGCAGAACCCATCAACATAGATAATCCTGATGCAGTACGACCAGTACCAGTCACACCTGTTTGTCCGTGACTTATACTTGGTATACCAGTTTCTTCGTCAGCAAGTTGTCTTGCCTTATCATACATTTGTAAATTTTCTACAGCAGTGCTTGGAAACTTAATTCCTGTAATACCTGTACCAGGAGCACCTGACTGTCTTCTAAATATCTTTCCAGGGTATATATCCATAGACTGTCCTGGAACCATCATGTTTTCGTCTACTTCAAAAATAAGATTACCTGCTAATGCTAAATTATCAATAGCCATACGTACATGTCCATTCATAAGGAGCTGTGCATCTTCCATATTTTCAGCTACACCTATACCAAAGAATCTATATGGGTTCTTTTCGTAAGGTACAACTTGATATGGTAATCTTTCTGGCACAAATGGGTTAAGAACTACTCTTAGTATTTCATTACCACAAATCCAAGCATTAATATGTACTTGATCTAGGTCAGATGTAGATTCTGGTATGTCTAATTGTATTTCTTTAGCCATTTTAGCATCTAAAACACCCCAATATTCTAATACTTCATAACGACCTTCACTGTATGTAGGGTCATTATCCGCATATAAATCATGCTCAAAATACCTTTCTTCGTACTGTGTGCCCATATATAGTGATGCTTCTATAGCATCTTTGTCAAAAAATGGTCTATTAGCAAGGTCACGTAGCTGTGATCTGTTCATTCTATGACGTTCTACTACATATTCTGCATCATCTAGGCTTACAGCAGAAGGGTCAGGGTATAAATCCCAACAAGAAACAGCATTTAATCTAGGTACTAACTTGTCTTGTGGGTCATAGAATCTAGTACCATCATCATCTTTAGACCATTTGTGTATTACTTTATTGTGGTTAAACGGTCCTTTAACAATACCTGTACCTAACAGACACTGTTCAAAGATACCTTTTCTGAGTTCGGAAACTGCTGAAGCATCTAGTAGTTGGTCATGGATTAGTTTCTCCATTTTACGAGCTGCTTCCTTGGCAGGAGATAGCTGTGGTTCTCCCATATTAGATGGTCCTGCAGCAAGATTAGCTTCAGCCATATCTTTTTCATATGGACCTAATTCTAATTCTTGTTGTTCTTCTTTAGGTTCTGTAGCCTGTAAGGCTCCTGCAGGTAATTCTCTACCATCTCCCTCAAACCCATAAGGGTCTGTTTGATCTAATTGTTGATCTACTGGTGTTTCTAGGTGAACAAACTCTTCTATACCTTCAGGCATAGGGGTAGGGTCTACAGAAATTGGAACCTTACCATTAGAGAAAAGTATATCTACTAGCTGCCCAAAAGCAGCAAGCACTTTTACTTTTGTTATCTTAACAGTAACTTTAGAACGTTCTGATTGCCTATAGTCTTCACTATCTTCTGATGTACCTCTATAGTTTTTGTAAGCACGTAACCAACGTTGTTCGTCAGCTAAACGACCATCTTCTGCTTGTTTATACTTTGATCGTATATAGCCTGCTAAACCAGACATTTCCTCATCGGTAATATCTTTCTGTTCGCCAGTGCCTATTAGTTCACCTATCTCAGCCATTTTAGTAGTCTTTTTGATCAGCTAAAGCATTAAAGTTAGAATCTACTTGATTCTTACCTGAAAGGCTTTTTTCGTTAACAGAGGATTCTTCAGCGTGGGAATACTTTGTCTTAACCCAACTTTCCATTTTTTCTCTAGAAAGTTGTGCTTCGTTTTCCATGCCAAGATCACCTTGTTTATATTTTCCATATAACGGCATTTTCATCTCCTTTTGTTGTTAAAAATTAATATCCAAATATAGGGTCCTGTACTTCATACCTATCAAACTCTTTAGGCTTTCTAAACCTAGGATGATAGTAAGGACTATTTACCAACCTAGTCATGCACATATATCTTAAAGCATCGTAAGCATGATCCTCTGCTTTTGTATCTACATCCTCTGGGTTTGTTTTACTTAGAGGTAGTGTAGGTAAAGTTCTTATTAACTGGCTACAGTGATTAAATATTCTAAGTCTAGGTTCTCCCATATCGTTCTTACCTAAACGTTTATGCATCTCTATCTTACCTGCCAGTCTGTCTCTGTTAGAAGCCATCCATCTTAAGTTAAATCTATTCATGGATTCTGCTATACTTAAACCATGCCCTGTTCTACTAAAACATGATTCGTCTAATACTGCTGTTTGCATAGTAGGATCATCATACTCTAGTTCCATAATCCTTTCTGCTAACCCTTCTCCTGTGTAACCTTTTCCGTAAAGCTCTCTATATATCCATAGGTTACCATCATAATCGACAGCACCCCATAAAACACAAGAAGGACTAGAGTAACCATAGTCTGCAGCCCTAATACGAGCCCAAGACCTAGGAATCTCAAAGGGGTCAACAACATGTACTGAACGATCAAACTCAGCAAACGCTGCACCATCTGTAACATCCCAGTCTCCTTCTAATAATCTTCTTCTCTCTACTTCTGGTAGAGAATACAACATAGCCTCATATTCCCCTGAAGCTATAAGATAGGGGTTATCTGTTAGTCTTGCAGGGATGAATCTTCTTTGGAAGAGGGGTTTTCCTGCTTTTTCTTGGGCTGAGGCTCCGTATCTGAGGATAGTACCTGATTCAACATCTTTAGCCCAAAAAGGCGTATTTGGCTCGGCAGCATCAATATACATCTTTTTAACCCACCAACCGCCCATTCCACCTGGGTTAGCTGTGCAACGCATGTACGGTACAATGCTTTGATCCGTAGTACGGAGTCTTGAACGAAGGTACTCCCATACGTAAGGAGTTGGGTAATGCGTGATTTCATCAATTGCAATCCAGTTAAAACTTTGTCCTTGATATCTTGTAACATCTGTGTCTCTGTCTAAATATGAAAATAAAATCGTAGCCCCTGATGGGAATACCCAAGTCGATTTACTTTCTCTAAATATAGCTTCTGGGAAAGCCTTCTTATATAATTGCCTACTTTTGTCTATAAGCTCTGTTAGTTCGCCCAATGTTCTTCTGAGAAGCAACCCTCTATGATTTGGGTTGTGGGCATATCTCAATGCGTCTGCAAGTAGGGCATATGATTTACCTCCACCTGCTGCACCACCATAAAGAACATCACGTTCAGGTGCTGCTAAGAACTCCATCTGTGGACCTGGATTCGGTTTGAAGGCTACTTCCTGTTCTGCAACAAGCTCTTTCACTGCTGCAGGAGCATCTGCAAGTACATCCTCTGTCATTGCAGCTTTCCCTTGTATCGCCTTGTCCAAGTGTTTGAACTTCTCTATCTTCTCTTTCTTTAATTGTTTCTGCCTCGATAGTTGGTTCTTGTGTTTCTTAATTTTTTTATCCCTATACCTCAACTGGGCTAGGGCAGCTCTACGAGCTTTTTCTTTAGCTGATAATCTATATCGACCTTTTTCTCCTTCTTTGAGTTTAGGTCTTCCTTTCTTAGGTGTTTCCAAGTGCTTCAGCCTCTACATCTGATAGTTCTAACTCTTCTGCTTTTTTTGCAGGTAACAAAACAACAGCATGTACATGTTTGTTTTCTGTTACTACTTCTTGTCGTTTAGATATACCACATCTATCAAGTATGTCAGTTGCTGCTTCAAACCTAAGTTTCTGTCTAGCTATTGGTTCTTCTGTTGTTCCTGATAAAGCATCCTTTATCTGTCCTACTGCATTGGCTGTTGTCGTTGCTAGCAACTCTTTTGCTCTGTCTATAATGTGAGGTCGCATAGCTTTCGATACTGAAGACCTTGAGGACTCCGAATAGCCTGCTTGCAATAGACTTTGGGTGATATTCCCAAAGGTTTTTTCTCCTTCCGCAAAGTATGCGTCAAGAAAATTTTGTTGTTTTTCTGTTAATTCTTGTGATTTTTTACGTTGTGGTGTTAACATTATCTTGGATATACCTTACCGCCATTAGCGTATCTTTTGTTTTGTGATATGTATTTCATTACTCCACCCTTTTTAGCGTAGGTAGAAACGTTAGTAGGCTTACCTCCTACTCCTTGAGCTTTTGATCTTTTACGTTTTACAGCACTAGCCCTTTGGCTTTTAGACATATTGTTTGCCTGTGCTCTAGGAACACACTTAGGATATTTTCTTTTAGAACCTTTAGCTGATTTTCTACCACAGGATTGAAATTTACCATCTTTCTTTTTGGCTCCTATATCTACCCAGTCTCCTTTTGGTCCCTTACCAAACCATTCTTTTAGGCTCACTTATAGCCTCCGCCACGTTTTTTATATTCTCTAACTAGCCATGCATTTGCATATGCTGAAGGGTAAACCTTAAATTTTCTTTTAGCTGCTGCTTTTACAGAAGCATATAGTTTAGGGTTTGTAGGTGTAGGACCCTTCTTCTTTGTTTTTTTCTTTGTTTTCTTTTTAGCTGCCATTAGTTATACCTACGTAACAAATGTTCTACACCTCTGTAAGAACCTCGTCTATAACTAACTTTCATTTTTGTTCTATCGAGTTTGTAATCAGTACCTCTGTATTTCTTTTTAAGACCTTTTCTTATGTCAACTAGAGGATATTTAATAGTTTTTAAATTTGTTTTATGTATTCTTTCCATTAGCACTTCCACCTTCTTCTTGCTTGCCTAATACGTGAATTAGGGTTATTTCTTGTTTTAGCAGAACTTCTTTTCAGTTGTCCCAATGATCTTGCACAGTAAGACTTACGTCTTTTTGCTGCTTTACTGCCTTTTTTTACTTTGCCAGTAACGGCTGTCTTTAATTTAGAACCAGGGTTTGCCTTTCTGTAGGCTTTTACACCCTTCTTGGTCATACCTGCACCCTTCTTAGTAGGTCGATAGTTAGCCCCTTTACCTTTTGTAGTCTTACGTATAGGGTTTTCTTTCTTTCTAGCCATTAGACCATAGTATCATCAGGCTTACGAGGATTAGGTACTCCGCCACCGTATCTTTTATTTTCGGTAGTATATCCTTTTACAGCATCGCCCATCATCATCTTCTGTCTATTAGAGCATACATTGCTACCTTTTTTAAGATTCTGTGGGTCAAAGCCCATTTTCTTTACTACATCAGGTCTTTCTTTTGCTAAAGCTTTTAATCCTTTGTTTTTCATTAAGATTTACCTTTTCTTGGGTAGATTCCACCACCGTATTTCTTATTCATAGATGCGTAGATTTTACCTCCGCCCATTTTTCCTGCTCTCATAGGTCCTGTTTTTGGTTTTCTTTTTCTAGGACCTTTTTTATTAGCCTCATATCTATCAAACATTTTACTGGTACGGTCAGCCAATCCCATTTCATATATTTCTAGTTCTCTAGGGCTTAGTTTATTTGCAGCTTTATCTGCTGCGTCAAACTTATGCTTACCTTTCATTGATTTCTTTGCTTTATCTACATTGCCTTTTATACTACGTATTGCCACTTCTATATCTCCTAATTGTTTATTGATTAAATGCCTACAGAAGGGTGAGGAGAGGTAGAGAAAAACGTTGCATCTTCCTAAGGCTTGCAAGCTCTTAATGGGTTACATATACTACCTCTCGAGGTAACCCCCTTCATGTACCTTATTATAGAACTAATGTTGCATTTTGTCAACACAAAAAAAAATTTACTACTTGACAGTATTGATATTTACATGTATACTGGGGTTAACCCCCCAGGGTTAATACTATATATAGGTAGGCTTTTAATATCCCTCAGTTTCTGACTGGGGGTTTTTTTATGTCCCTATATAAAGGTAGGCAAAACTTATTGCGACTCATTCTCAACTAACTAAAAATTAATAAAAATCTGGCATCTGTGTATACGTAAGTGTACTCCCCCCCTAGTGTCGCTTGCCTGCGCCCACCTTGGTTTTCTCAGGGTCTTTTTGCGCATAATATATATTATGTCTTCAGTGCGTGTTTTGTGGTTTTCGGTTTACTCTTAAAAGTTAGACATAGATGTGTTGATAAAGATTTTTTTTTACCATATGAATGACAAAATAACGGATTGTATTTTGCCAAGTTGTTTTTTTGTTGCTGTATGGCGTGGGGTAGGGCGTACCTTTTCAACAATACATAAAGGGGGTACTGGGCATTATCAATTATATAATCAATAGGTTAGGGATTATTCAAGGCAAAGAAAAACCCCCTGCAAATTAATGCAAGGGGTTAGGGGGAGGGATAACTAAAAGTAGGTTTTTACTTTACCTTTTTTAAAGGGATAATCCTGTTAAATGGTTTATCACTATCAGCAGAAAGCAAGCCGTTTTCTATTGCAATAGCATACTTCTTATTTTTATATCGTAAGCCGTCCTGTATTCTTAAAAGGTGGTCTTTCTCTTCCCCTGTGAAATAATCGAAATCGTTCATATCTTCCAGAGCACCGAACACTGCAACTAATTCCTTAACAGTTATGTCTTCAAGTTTTCTTCTATTGTGGCTATCACAATAAGCGAAAGCAGTGTGAAGTCTATCAACTGCATCTCTTATTGGTTCGCACCTTGTAACAGTTATGCCAAGATTACGGTAGAGATACCTCGAAAATAATGTTGAAGTGTACTCGTCCATTTCATTTTTATTAAATTTAACCATGTTTTTTTTCTCCTGTAATTGGTTATAAATTCAAGTTAGTTTGATTTGTTTACTGGGTCAAGAAAAAACCCCCTAAGAAATTAATCAAAGGGGGTTACAGGGGAAAATCCTGAAGTAGGCAATTATTAGTCGTCTTGCTTACCTTGTTTCTTTCTGTGCAAGCTCTCAGCATAAGCCTTCACTTTTGCAAAGTCTTCATTTGATAACTTGTCATTATCTGCCTTTATCTCCTTGTCCAGTTCCATTAATAAGCTAGAAACATGCTCGGTTACATTAAAGGACAATTCATTGAAAGCACCCATTAAGGCAACCTTAGAAGGAATTTGTAAATCGGTGAAATTCTCATCCATCCATTTTTGCAAGTCGGTCATAATTTCAGTTATACTTTGTTGCACTTCCTTCTCATCCTCGGTTTGTGGTCTGCTCCTTACATCAGTCATTGTTTTTTACTCCTGTTAAATTGTTAATCATAAAATCAGTTTTTGCTTTGATACTCTCCAAGTCTTCAACGGCACTTTTTAGGGTGCTGTGATTTTCCATGATTGATTTGCCGATACATTGTAGGCGGTTTTGAATTGTCATTGTATATAATTTCAATTCGTTTTGTTGTTCTAAAGTCATTAATCTATCCTTATTTTTTTTGTTAAAAGATTAACCCCAACAAGGCTATACCTAAAATAACCAGTACAGCCTTGTAAATGCCTGAGATTAGTTCATACATGATTAAACCGTTATTGAACTGGGGAAATTTTCAGTAAATAAAGGACTAGCAATAGCCTTCAATACTCGACCCTCTCGTCTTAGTCTAGTTTCATGAACCTTGCCTTTCTTTTGGTGCATAGTTTTTATTTGCCCCTCTTCGTTTTCATAGCTATCCAAAGAAGTGCCTGCATGAGTCGACCAGTTCGTCAAAGCATTGTAAAGGGTATATAAATTCCTATCCATACCAGTCTTAAGTTCCTCTTCCCATTTATGGATTAAGAAACCAAGCTCTTTTTGGTTGTACTGTTTTTCAATGTCCTCATCCTTATCAACTACGGTTTGTAATTGAACATTGTCAGCAAGTTTTTTCTTGCAAAGAACTTCTTTGAAAAAATGGATTACCTGCTCGTCTGTAACTTTTGTATTTAACCAAGTTCTAAAAACATCACCTTGGGTAGTAAAGTTTGCAACAGCATTTTTAATCTTGCTTACTTCTTCTTTATAATCAAAACCTGAAGTATGCTTTTTCATGGCATAGTATTGTCTTTCGCCACCGAATACCATTGAATTCCTACAATAATCACGATAAGCACCAGTAAACACTTGAAATTTCCATGATGAGTTTGTTGAGTTTAAGACATCAATTCGCATACACAATTCTCCAGTCCCTTCAATGTCAACAGTGTGGTCAAGAAGGTGGATTGTTCGGATTGCTTTTGTGTCCTCTTCATATGTTCGGTCTTCAATATGAACCCTAGCAGTTGAGATATCTTCACTTTCAACAAGTTGGTCAGTTACCTCTTCAAACAGTGGCAAATGGTCAACTAGCTTGTAATCCTTAGAAGGTAAACTAACAAAAGAAAATTTTTGTTCGCTTTCCTCATCTCTAAAAATACCTTTCCTTCCTTCAACTTTTTGATATTCGTTAGTGTAGGGATTTAACGAATAAACATCACCTTCTGAGAATTTACTCTTGAATATTGAATGGTCATTTATATCAGAGTGCATTCTGAATTGTGAGTCCCAGTCAGTTCTTAAAATCTCTTGTGAACTTTCCTGATTATCATTGTGTAAATCAACCTCAGTTGTACCATGTCGGTCATGTTGTTTTGTAAAGTCCTCAATATCTGTTTGGACTGGATTGTTTTGGTTATCATAATTTTCCATGATTTTTTCCTTATGTAATAAAAGGGAAAATCCCTTTTTTCTGATTATTACTTTCAAGGTGTTCGTTTTGTTAGTCAATAGTTAATGTTTAAAAAATCCAATTATTGTTTTTCTTTTTGTATGTGAACAAAGTTTGCAATCTAAACATTTTATATTGTGGGTTTGTTCAGGGCATATTGTTATCTTTTTGCCCTGTGGTGTTTTTATATCTGAGGGATTGGCTGACAAATTTTCAAATTGTTTTTTGGTAAATGGCAAAACAACAGTGGTGGGTATTTTGGTATCTGACAAAATGTCGGCTTGCTCAAGTGTATCGGCTGACAAGTTAATAGTAAAACCTTTATTGTTTGCGTACCTAATCAAATTTAGATTATGTTCTGACAATTTTCTTTTCTTACCTGACAAAGTTGTGTGGTGGTGCGTGTAGCAGATAACCTTACCGCCCATATTTGCCTTTACAAGTTGCTTTAGTTTCTTAGCATCTATTTTGTTTTTCTTAACTACCAAATCACCGACAACATTGTGTCGCCATAAACCTTCACGATTATGTTTTCTAAAGTAAGAAACTTGTTTTACAAATTCTGACCAGTTGTCATTATTATCTTCGCTGTATCTGTTCCAATGTAAACGAATGGGGAAGTTATCTCCATAACAACCATTATTTTTTAATGTACAAGAAGAGGGACAAGTTTGTCTTGGACTGTAAGAGGTAGGCATTGCTCCCACTTTCTTTGATTGTGTATTAGTTACAAATTTATAAGTCATAACACAACCTCAACCCAATATTCAAGAGGTTTATCCCATTCTTCTGCTGTCCAATATTCAAATTCGTCATTAATATCTTCTTTAGAAGCATTTAATAACCACTCCCAAGAATTATTACTTTCTTTATTTAACTGAATACAAATATCTCTTTTTTTAATAATATCACTTTTATAAGTCATACTATTTTCTTAAGTATTACTTTAATAAAATCTTTTAGTTGATACTCATCACAATATTTGTTGTCTTCATTACAGTCTAATAAAATCCTTAACTCATCAATTAATTCTTTTTTTAGTGTGTACTCTTGGGCTAGTTTTTCCATTGTTTTTTCTCCTATACATCCCTTTATATATTATAGATAAAACCCTGTCAAATATATTTTTGATTTTTTTCTTCTGCTTTCTCAAGTAAGAATTCCCTCTTCTCTTCGTCTGTCATATTGTAGTTACGAAAAACATCTTCAAGTGTGCTTTCTATACCTAAGAAGCCAAGTAGTTCTTCATTAGTATATGCTGACAAAGGTTTCTCATCTGACGGATTAAATGACATTTTTCTTACCTGACAAAATTGCATCTTGTGTGTACAGTTTACCACACTTGACAAAAGCTGTCTTGCTGATGACAAAACTTCTGTAATGTTTGGCTGACAAGTCGTAAGCAGTGAAGGTGTAATCCTTAGCTGTACTTTCGCCACCCTTTAAATGTTTCTTGACATTCAAGAGTAGGCTTCCATAGTTTTCGTACCTACCTTTACTCTGTGAATAATACCTGACACTGAAGAAACAATCTCCAACAATGTCTTTTAAGTTCTCTTTAAACTTCTTGTTGACATCTTCTTCATCTTGATATGTCGCCATAAAATCTAATACTTCTGTTACATCATTAACCATATTAAAAAACTCCCTATAAAAATTACTATAACTCTATATACCAT